>Ga0247840_10003257_pt1 | contig 27694 bp, 26 predicted proteins | sample LaCruzMarch2015__FD_192404 | JGI IMG/M metagenome (GOLD analysis project Ga0247840, IMG submission 192404) | Freshwater microbial communities from meromictic Lake La Cruz, Castile-La Mancha, Spain - LaCruzMarch2015_17m | ecosystem: Environmental > Aquatic > Freshwater > Lake | place: Spain...
TCACTGCTTCATTACGTGCTTGGTTTGCCCTCAAAGTATTATTGAGTGCAGTAAAACCAGAAGCCATTGTGGAAGCTGTATTGCTCGCAGCTGAGTAAATAGCTGAGATGACTCCATCCATATTCATTCCGGCATTCAATCCATTGGCAGCAGGAATGATGGTCTCACTGCTATTGGCAATTACCAGATCTGAACCAGGTGGTTTGTGTTTGTTCTCGTAACCGATAGCGCCTTCAAGACTAGAGAAATATTTACCGGGCTCCCCAAAAGCTTTGGTTTTTGTCTTCTTCGCTGGCGGTTTGCCGCCTTTGCCTGGTATTAAATTAAAGAAGTCAAAATCAATCCCTTCTATACCGGAAATGAGGGCTTTAACCACATTTTTAGCTGCTTCAATTACCCCGCCTCCAAGTGTAGCAACTACACCGATTACGCTTACAACAAGACCTCCCATCGCTTGGGATAAACCTTGCATCATCCTCACGAAACTTTGTTTAATTTTCTCAATGTCTCCCGTAAATAAAGCCACAATGAAATCAAAGGCACCCTTGATGAAGTTGGTTAGACCTTGTAAAAGGGATCCCACACCAGCCAACAGTACAGAGAGACCCAATGCCCCAGCGTTGGCACTATCTCTCATTTTCATTCCAGTATTCTTCAACCACTCTGCAAATCCTAGAATTTGAGTATCAAACATTATAAACGCTGTGGCTATCGCTGCGGGACCTGCCAAACTCTTCGCCACGCCGAGAACTTTGCCGACAGGACCCAATGCTGCAGGGGGTGGTACGGGTGGTACGGGCACTAATGGCACTAATGGTGGGGCACTCACTAATTTTTGAGCCTGCGACAGTCTTGGCACCGGAGTAGCAATTGGCGGAGGCACTGGGGCCATTGAAGCTGCTTTTATTGTTGCCGCAGTTTTTAAAGACGTGGCCCTCATCCAGTCGAATAAAGCCTTTCGTATCGGAGCAACGAACAGAACGGTTACAATTCCTACACCCAGTGGTTCAGTCTTTATTGCTTCCGTGAATAATTTTACTATACTTTCTCCTAGGAATTTTACTACCTTTCTTACTATATTTCGCAGTGCATCTGTACCACCACTCGCTTTCCATCCTTCTCCGAAACCCTTCATCAATCCACTTTGATCAACAAGGCCAGTACCTGTTTCTGCTATCCCTGCAAGCAACTTGAAGAAACCACCAAGAGACTTACCTATCGCTGTGCCTATGCGTTGCATTGCCTCCGAACTAAACAAAACTTCAATTGCGGCTCGGAGAGCAGCGCCCAGGTCAAGTTTATCCGCTTTCAATAATTGATCGAGTTTATTAAATTTCTTTGCATCTCCGCCAAATGACATAGCGAGTTTGCCTATTGTAAAAAGAGAAGCCCTGAAAGCGGGAAGTGATTTCCCTAGTTTAGCAAATCCTTTCTTAGCCGCATTTAAATTAGAAACGGTATTTTGCGCATTTACATAAAACTCCTTCATCGGTTCAATCAAAGGATCGAACACCTCAATAATTTTCGGTAACTCTTCAAGTATGGGGCCTAAGACTTGCCCTAGAGCGCCAAACATTCTAACAAAGAGATCAAAGACGCTCATTGATTCTTTGACCTTGGTCAAACCGCCGGTATCAAACTTACTGAAATCCATCTCAATTATTCGACCTAAACCAAACAGACCAACATCTGGGTTAGATATATAAGATTTCATAGCTTGGAAGATGCCATCTGCTGACTTCTCCATCGCAGCAATAACTTCGGGTGGGAAAGCTTTGTTCATAGCTTTCATCATTGCCCCTATTCTCTGTGGGGTACCGGCCGCAAATTTGTTCATCTCAGCTTGGAAATCCTCAAGCGCACCAGAAAGCAAGGGATCCCTTAATTGAGAGTATCTCCTCTTCATGCCACTGATGTTTACCTGGTCTGCCCCGATGATTTGCTCCATTAGCATAGTGAATGGAGTGCCCCCTGAACTCCCTTGTTCAGCTAATGTGGAGAATTTAGCTAATTGTTTGGTAGTATGAACAAATGCGTCTTGATCAGTTTTAACGTCACCAATCCCGGCAATACCTAGTTTCTTTAGGTTATTTAACTCAGCGATCATTCCTTTGGTATCTGTTGCTACCGCCTTCATTGAAGTATCGGTAACCATCTTCATATTTCTTACATAGTCGTTTGTGGTTCCTGGCAATGCGGCTGCTAACTCAGCCATTTCAGAATTCAATTTCTTTTGAATAACAGTGGCTTCTGCGAAAGTATCCGCAAACGCTATCTTTTTATCTTTAGCAATCGAGAAGATACCACCTGCTGATTTAATATCCGACATTTCATCTTGGACTCTTTCCTGTATCGTTCCTTTGAGATAACCTAATGCCCCAGTTACGGATCCTACGAGCATATCCATAATGCGCGTAATGCCTTCTACTGCGAGACCAGCAATAATCCCCTTGTCTATTGAGAATCCGTCTCCTATATCTCCAAAGAAACCTTCAGATTGCCTTTCCAGACGACTACTACCTCCCCCTCGTCCTCTTCCTCTTCCTGAACTCGATTCATTTTCACGCGAGAACATATCATTAACTATTTCCGCACCTTTAATAGGCCGCTTGGCCATCTTGGCGATTCTATCGCGATATCGCTCAAAATTCCTCAGTCCTTGATCGTATGCATCTTCACTCTTAATTGTATTAGATATAGTTTTTCCGAAATTCCGAAATTCTTTATCGGATTTTTTTATCATCCGAGATGTGCTAGTATTAAATTTCTTCTCAAATCTATCAAAATCTTTCGTCATTTTTGCGGTTGAACCCGCAAAGCTCTTTTCTAAGCTCTTAGAAAGTCGGTCGAAACTAGCTGTTAGTTTCTTGAGTTTAGGGGTTATATTATCTTGAAATTGCCCGACAAGCGTAAAAGTCTGATTATTTTGCGACACTATGGTAATTCTTTTTTAGTTTTTACCCTCAATACTAGAACAGGGGGACATCTCGGGGAATAAGTCCTATTGTTTCTGGACCATCAAATAAATTCTCCTCCCGAGGTATCAGTGCTCCCCTGGGATTCGCACTGGCTGGTTTAGGCGCTGGTTTTGCAGCTGGTGTAGATTTCTTACTTGTAGCTACATTTGCAGCTTGTCCTGAAGCTTGCCCCGTTGTTTGTGAAGACTTAATGGCCTGCCCTCCGCTTATTGCCGTTGCCTGGTCTACGCCAGCATTTATTTGATAAGCCGGGACTTGTCTAAAACTTACACTTACTCGGGCCCGTGTTGTACTGCCTGTCAAATCTCTTAATTCTTCTTCAACTTCTATATTTTCAATAACGTAATTTCCGTAAGACCGACCGGAACCAACTTCAGAACCTGCAAAAACAGTGTAAACTGGAACATTTACAAAGCCATTTTTAGAGTCAAGAGTTACCTCTTGCATTTGAAATAGTGAATCAATTGACTGTTTAACTTGTTTACCCAAAATAAATCCCTCCATTAAAGCATCGCCTAATGATAGTTCTCCCGCATTTCGCCCAGCGACCGTTAATGGCGGGTTATTTGCACCAAAGATAGAAACTTGTTGAATTTCAGCTCCTTGAGAATAACTAACTTGTCCAGGTGCTGTAATAAAAGTAAAAGATGTCGCATTTGCTCCAGCAGCCGCGGATGACAGCAAATCACCACCTGCTTGTGGAGAATTTGTAGATGTGGAATATGCGTTTTTCCCCAGTTGCCCAAGAGAGCTATTTTTTGTAAAGTCGGTAGCTAGACTACCGAGATCACCGATTCCGGACTGAACTCCGAAATCACCTAAAAAATCCGGGTATGAGAAAGCGGAGAAAGACATTATGAACTCGGAGAGATATAATTACGTGTTGGTGATGTAGCCTTTGAAACGCCTTTAGAAAAATTGCCTGGTTTAACTTGAAATCCACTTGCAGGCCCATCAAGTGCTAATGCTTTTTTGAAATCGCCAAGAATCGCTGGGCTTTTTGAAAAGTCAGGGGTGAATGCAGAAGTTAAAGGAACAGTAGGGCTTGTACCTGGCGGGGCTTGAGTTTGCGGTCCAGCATTTGCAGGTACTACTGAGAAAACAATATCTTGTGGCGTAAAACGATTTCCGCCGTATTCTGCTTCTGGCAAATCCTGGGCATGAAGCCCAATAAAACCACCGGCCCCGCCACCGCTTTTTCCACCCCCAGAAGCCCCTAAACCAAGTGGATTACCCACACCTGAAAAAATTGGGGCCCCTGAAAGTAAATTTGACACGGCCGAATTTACAAAGCTTGTTGCTTGACTTATGCCAACTGATACAACTTGTGATACAACAGCATTTGATAGATCATTTCCTGTTGAGGACGGAACAAGACTGCCGACTTGACTAAGAAGATAATTTTGGCCTTGATTAAGCGCAAAGCCAGTTGCACTAGTTACGGCTCCAGCAAGAGTATCACTTACAGAAAATTGAATATCGCTAGAAAATTGATTTGCAAGACTTGAAGAAATATTATTTCCTGCACCTGCAATTATACTATTAATAAGTCCACCGTCAGAATTAGTAAAGCTCATTTCTTTTTCTTAGCCTTTGTATCTGCAGCTGGTTTAAATAGTTTATCTCGGGAAGTTTTTGTTAATTTATAAGCCAAATGCCATTCATTATTGTCATCACAAACAAATTCAAAATTAAATTGTTTACCGTCATGAGTAAAACTGCCTTTAAAGCAGTCACCGTTTTTACAATATTTGTTATTTTTTGATGGCCCTTCACCTTTTGAAGTACCCACTGCATCTACTTCTTGGCCAAAAACACTTTCAATGGCAGATTTAAGAAGTCTACCAACCTTATTTCCATATTCTAAATCAGAAACTTCAGCAAAATCTTCAGTTTCTTCAATGTTACTTTCAACGTTGTGATATACTGCATCAAGATTAATAGCAGAAATATCCTTAGGATTTGGCCATTCTCTTACATCAACTTTTGCAAGAGAGTGGATTGCTTCTTCAATTTGCCAATCTTCAAGATCTTCAGAAAATTCAAAAGTATTGATTTTGCTTAATAATGAGATATCCCCATCACAATAATTATGGGCAAGGTGGTTAGCATAAGATTCAGGAATACGCGAAAAAACACCGCCCGAACCCTGCATAAGAGTTTGGACGGCGCGAAGTGCCTGAGTTTGATATTGTGAGTCGACGGAGTGCACGTATTAGCCGGTCTCTGTTGACAAAGTTTTACCCTTAAATTATTGTTGGTGCTTCCAGCCCTACTGTAGCAATAGCCCTGAGACCCTTCTCAAAATGGTCGGGTCTGTCATTAGCCTGGTCATTATTGCACTCTTCAATCAAGGCTGTTTGAGAGGGAGTCAAATCAATGTTGTAGTCAGGATGAGGCTCACAAAGATCAAAGAGATCTTTGGGCGTGCCTTTGGGCAGATTATCGCCCATATCGGAGTGAAGAACTTTGTGCTCAGCCAACTCTGCGGGATGGGAGATGTCATAGCCCATGCGATGTTTAGTGTGTTCGATTACTCCCTGATTAGCTACAAGCCGTTCTTGGATTTTTTCCTTAGAAAAAGGGATCCTAGTATTGGCAAAGTAGATTTGATGGGCCTCGTCTACACATTGGGACCAATCACGATCTAAGGTAGCCAAAAGGATCTGACGTTTTTTTACTATTGAATCCTCATCCGAATCTCGGCTCAGACGATAAACAGCACCAGCAAAATCATCAGCCTCGTAACCCTCCTCCCCGAAAAAGGGGAAATACTGCTCAGCATAGTCCCGGCACTCGTTATAAACAAACCAGAAGTTATCGCTTTTCTCACTACGGGTACCTTTATATTCTTTTGGTAAAGTAGCATAATCTACTTTCTCCCGCTCAGCATGGTCGACCCAAGCCTGTTGAACCACCGTGGATTCTCGCATAACTTCGTTACGCCAATAGTTCCCTGTGTGCTTATAACGGTTATCGTAGACAAAAATCGCCCTATGGGAAAAACGAGGCAACATTGACGGGCCACGATTAATGTGAACTGCAAAAGCTGCCCGAATGATTTTTTTATGAACCTCAGGTGGGCATTCTAAATGTGTCTTTTCAAGCCAATTTATAACATGGAACACAGCCACATTGAAATCCCAGACCACAAGAGGGCAGGGATTGCGAATAATAGGAAAGTTGCTTTCTAACTTAGGCCTAGCCGGAAGCTCTTCTATTGTCATGTTCTATGCTTATCTTCATTTATAGTATAGCTCATCTATATCACTGTGTAAACCGTTGGAAATACATTACCAAATATAGTCTTGCAAGCTCTTGCAAGTTCCACATGTTCATACTGGGCCACGCCTTCATCATCACGAACATTCAAGTAATGAATCCAACTACGGCAGCTCCCCGTGACATACATTCTACTATAGACTCCCTGTGGCAAGACAAAACGGGCAATCTCTTTTGCTACGCCGCGATCAAGCAGATCTTTGTAGCATTGTTGTGCTACTGTATAGGCAGTGGACATTGTTGCCCACATTGCATCAGTGAGTCCTGGGTCTGTAGCAGGAATGGAATTTTGCCTATTTTTCGCATCTTGAGTGCGAGCTTCTTCAGGCATGTAGAACAGATTGTTATGCGAAGAAAGATCTTCAGTATGCTTCTTCATCATTTCTTGGTTTTCGTATCGACCAGAGAACTGTTGGAAAGTAAAGGAACGATGTCTAAGAAGTTGCACAGCTATTGCTAGAGGTGTTACCACCTCAAGAGTCATTGATGCTTGTTCCAGCACGCTCCAATGTCCGTTTTTGATGCAGTATTTGAGCAAACCTTCAAAGCTAGGATTTGACTGATCTTTAGAAGTCACTCTGGCAATATATGCCATCATTGCTTCAGCGTCAGGTGTTGCTGACACAAGGCGAGCTTTGCTCGAACCTTCCACGAACCAACAATTACTATTTTCCATCATCCTAAGCTAATAGTATCGTCGCTGCATCCACCACGAACATGACTACCTACAAAGTAATGGGAGTAGTCATCTCCAAAATCGTACGCAAATGACGGGCTGTCATTGTTAAAAGTGATTAAGCCAGGAGCCGCATCACTAACAACATTTCTTTTTACTACACCTATGGATTCATTATTTTCAAAAAGATAGCCAGTTGATAATAAGAATCGTTGAAAAAATTCACACATTTCATCAATACTGCGTTCAGGAAATGTCATTGATATTTCAAGCGGTGCTTCAAAATCGCGTTTTTCTGTGTAGCTAAAAACAAAATTTGTTTGAGTCATTTGTGTTAAAAATCAATGTCGATTAAGTTTGCATCTTGAGTTACTTCATCAAATAACCCTGCCATTTTTTGCATTACTTTAAGTGTGCTAAGACAATCAGAAAAAGCATCATGGCTTGGTAATCCGCTTAAATTCGGTAACTTTTGCCATTTTGGGCCATCTTTTTTTGCTGATGGTGTACCAACCCAAGCAGAATATTGGTCCATTGCACATGAAGCTCCTGCAAATTTTGGCGCAGGCTCGTTATATTTTTGAAACATATGCATTAACAATGCAATGTCAAAATCGGCATTGTAGGCCACGACGTGTCTTCCTTCAAGAAATTTTGCAATAACTTTTGCAACTTGAAGAAAAAATGGTTTATCTGAAACCATTTGATTTGTAATACCGTGAATGCTTTGCACTTCCGCCGACATGGGGCGGTCGGGTTTTAACATCATTGCCAATATTGGGCGACCCGCGGTATTAATGGCACTAAAATGAACGATTTCAGTATTAGGATCCTTACTCAGAATCCCCGTCGTCTCGCAATCGATGATCACTGTGTTCGGATCCGATAGACGAGCAATTGCCCACTCTTTCGTTTGTTGTTTCGTCAATTGTTGATTCAAGGTAGTCGCGGCCAATACGTTCTCTCCATTCGAGGATTTTGCTCACAGTTTCTTCAAGGGTTGTGGCGTACCCGGTAACTTTATCTGAACAATCAGCAGGACCGTCATATAAAGTCCAAAAATATACCGTTCGGCCATTTTGCCAAACGTCAAAGATTTCGATTTTCATATCCCTATCGGAAGAATACTAAAATCGTGGGTACCTCTAAGACCCCGAGTGTTGCTTTTACCACCAAGGCGATTGTACGCATAAACTGTGCCGGTGAAACTGATTCGTGTGTTTTGCTCAAGAGGGATGCCTAAACGCTTCAAGTGCCGAATGAGACACCAAAGGTGAGTCAACGGCACGGATTCCCCAAGAGGAAGTGGTGTCACAATGAGATTTACAAGGAGAACGGTCTCTAAATGTTTTTTCTTTGGGTGGCGACGAAACTCCTTAATTCTCCCTGTGACTTCAACGAGGCGGTCTTCATGTGGTTCAAGAATAGACCGGTAGTTTGGTGAGTACAGCCGTTCCTCGGCAGGTACGGATGTTTGGTGGCTCACATAGGTTGAGTGGGGTAACACTTACTTATTCTACACCACTATTATAGCTTTGTGAGCGCAAAAGAAACCTTAAATTTAAATAAGACACAATTCACCGAGAAGCTTGGAAGCATTATAAATAATAATCGTGCAAATTCTCGTCTTATAGGCTCTCCACTTGAATTCATTCTTCGAGTTTGTAAATTATCGGAAAGATGGGAAAAGCTCGCACAAAAACCTGACACTAAAGTTTTTCTCCGCTATTTTGAAATGGCGGGTGGCAGAAAAGTGAAAATGATTTCCCTTGAAGGTGGAGGGGCAAAACAGCCCGTACCTAAAGCAAAACTTGTTGAAGCGCTATATCCTGCTAAAAAGATTGCAACAACTGCAACTATTGAAGAGAAGCATTTCAACGCAGTCAAAGCGGCAATGAGGAATGGCGTGGCCAATCAGCTAGCCGATTATAAAGCAACTGTTCAATATCCAATCGAATGCAAAATCACTGGTCGTCGCTTGATTCGTGGTACCAAAGTAGATATAGATCACTGCAACAAACCATTTGCGCAGATCGCTGACGAATGGCTCAACTATTCACTGCTGACCTACGCCGAAATAATACTATCCGGACCACCTAACAACAAGCGCATTAAAGATGATGAGTTATGGGAATCGTGGAAATCTTGGCACAAAATCCATGCCAGTTTTGCCATAGTGTGTGCCAGTGCCAATAGATCAAAAGGAGCCGCAGGTTATGCGACTCCAGTGGAACTAATCGGTTCTTTCAAGCCAGTATCAGATGATGAAATCGATTTGGATTTTTAAACGTAAACTCCACTGATTGTAGGATCGAAATCATATAATTCCGCAACCGTGGCTGCAGAGTTTATAGTTGCAGTTTTTGTTGTTACTTGGCCATCCAAGAATGTTTGGTAATCACCTAAAGTCACAGTTGGGTAATCAGCAGCTAGAAGAAGATTTACGTCTGCGGCCCCAAATAATTGGACAAAAGAATGAGCACGTGCTTGAACATTTGCCTCAATCGTGGAATTCACTCTTAGTTCTTGAATTAGATAAGCCTTAGCATCTACTAAAGATAAAGTGGGATCCACACTGCTAATTAGCCAATTGTCATCGTACCAATATAATACAGTGTAATCCTCTACTACAACAGGGGGAACAGTTTGTGTGAATCCGGTAGTTGGGAGTATTTGATCGGGAGTATTTATTACGAGTTGTTGGCCCAGAATAAACGAATTACCACCGTAAACTGTTCCGTCGAGAGTGCAATAGTAAATCTCTGGGTTATTTTGCCAATAAATTATATCAATAGCCTGATCAATATAAGTCTGATAAGGCGCTATCAAGGTGATATATTCATTTGGCGGCTTGGTATCAGCTACAGGATCACCTACAAATTCAATCCAACCAGAAGTGCCATACCATTGGATAGCGTGAATAAGCGGATCTAATCCGGTGAAATCTATGGGTCTTGCAACTTGAGAATCAATAATGATTAGGGAGTCTGAAGGGACTACAGTGATACGTGCCATAACTAATTTTCTGAAGGTGATTCGGTGAGTTCAAAAACTTGAACAGGTGTTGGTGTTAAACTATTAACTTGATTTGGAACCAGAATATTTGCCAAGATTTGATTGGTGATAGTTGCTTTTGTCACCATCTCATTTCTTAAACTCTCAACAGCTGCGCCTGTACCTCTTTGTTGAGCAGAATTTTCTATCATTAGCATGGGTATCGTGGTTATTACACATTGGCAACTATCAACATCTTTACCAGTGTTGACATCGTAACCTCTGATCGTAGTCCACATTGCGCATTCGCTTTCAATGCAAGTTTTGTTTATAAAGGGACAATGGTTGGTTCTTTTTTTCATGTTACTGTTTTTGGCAGACTATGCTGTCCTTATATTTTACCCCCAACTGAAGGGTAGATCCTGAAACGGATCCGCTGATATTGCCTGGTACACTAAGAGTGTGCCCGTGAAGACCGCCAGAAGACGCGAAGAAAAGTGGGCTAAATGTAACAGAGTGACCGTGAGACCCATTGTTGTTGGCCGCATCTGATACTTGTACATAACCAACCGCAAAATTGGCACCAAATGTCTGGAAGGAGAGGCCGCCGGGTAGGTTGTTAAACATACCGTTAGCAATATGATTATGGCTTGGGGCTTCATTACCACCGATACTAAAAACGTTGCTCACTACTGTTAACAAGTTATTCCCTACACCTGTAAAAATAACGTCAAGTGGATCAACACCGCTGTTGGTAAAAGTTGTTGTACCGTTTATAGCACCGTTAATTGTTTGACCTGTAAAAGAATTGGTAAAATCATTACTTCCGCCCGTATTACCACCGGAACCACTTACCAACCTGAGAGCAGTTTGATCTATACCTTGTCGTGACCACCCCGTGGGAGCAGAAGCTTGAACAAAAACTAATCGGTAGCCAGCAGGGAAGTTATCCTCAGAATCACCACCTCCCGAACCAGTCCAAGAAATCGTTACAACTCCTGTGGATTGATCAATAGATATGTTAGAACCGGCTATTATTGAGCTTACGCCAGCAGGCGAGGTATTGCTTATTGTGCCATCTCCTGATATGGCCACATTTGACCCTTGCTTTACAGCTCCTACATTAGTCGCTCCTCCGGGAGGGGCGAGAAGTTGACCAACAGTTAAAGCCATTTAATTTCTCGTGCAAAGAATAATGTCTCTATAGCGTACTGCTAAATTTATACTGCTCATGTTAATAGTTATACCAGAAATAACCGCGTTGTAACTTATGTTATGCGCATGCTGTGCAGTGTTACCTTGGAAAGTACCTTGAACCCCGTTAAACGAGTGTGTGTGAGGACCGCTCCCACCTGTAAAACTTGTTGGGCGGGGGCTACCTATGTCAATATTAGCACCCGTAGTTAGCGATTGTGTGCCAGGGCCATCAAAGCAAGCCTCTTGTACGCTGTGAGTGTGGTATCCAGACTTATCCTGGTTTAAAGTAGAAGAAGTGCTCACAGCTTTGTCACCACTTATATCAGCGCCGCCGTTTGGCTTGATATCTGTGTTACCAGTTTGGCTATTAATAGAAACCGAAGGGTTGTTTGCGGCAGCTGTTGGTGAATAAGACTTAAACGCTGAGGTAAAGTCTTGGCTTCCCCCGGTACTTCCTCCACTACTCCCACCGACAAGCCGGAGCATGCCATTATCGAAATTTGTGTTTCTAGACCAGTTTGTAGGCGCTGAGGCTTGACTAAATGGCATTACAGTGCCGGAAGGGAAATTAGTGCCGGCTGGAGCAGTTGTTAAAGATACATTTACTGAACCAGTATTTGCAGAAAGAGTTATATTGTTTCCGGCGTTTATTCGAGAAACACCTCCAGCACCAGCAACAGATATGGCACCGCTGTTGTCTATTGTAACACCGGATCCCGCCTTGACCGCTCCGATTTGGCTGCCCGCAGGAGGCGTTAAAAGTTGTGCTACATTTAATGCCATTTTAATTTTTACTGCAGAGGATAGCGTCTATATACTTAACTTGTACGTTTAAATTATTACCGTTGAAGGTTTGTGAACTGCCCTGTGATGTGGCATTCCAAGTGTGAGTATGTGGCTTTGGATCCAAATTCCAAAGCGTTGAACCTTGTACAGGGTGAGAGTGTGGTTGACTCCCGTTAGAAAAGTCGGACGGGTAGTCAGTTTGTAAGTTTACGTCTGCTGCAGTGCCCGTTGCGACATACCCTGAAGCAGCGGAATTACTAGCAAGAACAAAATTATGGTTGTGATTGGCAAATTGATCGGTAGTAAGCGTCAAGCCGGATAATTCGACACCAGGTACAGAAAAAGTGCCTGTTGGTGTGATAGTGCCACTTCCGGAAGTACCTGAAATAGTATTTCCCGCAAGAGTGTACGAACCTGTAGGTGTGATGTTGTTAAAGGCAGTTGTAAAATCAACAGATCCCCCGGTGCCACCACCACTCCCTGAAACAACACGCAAAGCGTAGTTATCCTGGGAGGTTAGTCGAGTGTATCCGGGGGGAGCAGCAGAATTAAGAACTAAGATAGTTGTGCCAGTTTGAAAAGGTTGAGCAGCAGCTGTTATTGCGTTTACTGTAACATCCCCAGTAGAGGAAGTAACACTAACCCCATTGGACCCAGAAACACTTGTAACACCTGGCGTTCCAGAAGTAGCATTAACGGTGCCATCACCGGTAATCGAAACATTAGTACCAGCTTTAATACCTCCTATAACACCTGGGCCTCCAGGCGGAGCAAGCAATTGTATGATATTAATAGGCATTCATTAAGACTCCGGAAGTTCTAGAAAATTCTGGTTTTGAGGTAAAGTTTGCACATTAGCTTTTACTACCATGTTTCCTAAAATTGCATTGGTTGTATTGGCCTTTGTAACCATCTCATTACGCAAACTTTCAACAGCAGATCCCGTACTGCGCTGGCGTGAACTATTTTCAATTAGCAGAATTGGAATTGATAAAGCAATACACTGATTTTGATCTATCTCTTTGCCGGTATTTACATCATACCCCTTAATAGTACACCACCAAGCGCACTCATTCTCGATACAGGGTTTTTTGAGTAAAGGGCAAATGACTTTCTGTGATTTTGAGAACATTAGTTTTTCCTACAGAGAACGAGATTACAATATTTGACTGAAAAATTAACAGTACCTGCGTTTACATTTCCGTCAGAGGCCGTACCGCCAAAAGAGAAGGTATGATCGTGGTTTAAACCGCCACCACTGGAAAGTGTGGCAGCATTGCTATTACTGGAGTGACTGTGTGACTGGTTTTGTCCTACAGTAGTCGATTGTTTATCAAATTGGCCATAGTCAGACGGACCCACATCAGCCACATAGCCCCAAATCCCTGGAACGCTTATCATCGATAAAGAGTGATTGTGGGTGGCCATACTACCTTCTGGAATCCCAATTGCGTCTGCATTTGCTGTAAAAAGAGTCGCGCCAGTGGGTACTCCAGTGAATTGTGAAGATGTTCCAGTTACTGTAACGCCAGCCGAAGCCGATCCAGTTATAGTGTAGTTTGTTTGAACGTCCGTAAATCCTCTACTTCCGCCCGATCCTCCACCGTTATTTGGAACGATTCTTAAAGTCTTATTGTCTTGTCCGGAACTAGCCCACCCAGTTGGGGCTGAAGCTTGATAGAAAGGCATCAATGTACCAGAAGGAAAATCGTCATCTCCTCCTGTTCCCCCAGAATAAGTCAGAGTTACTGCGACATTTCCTATACCACTTGTTGGATTTAAAGAAACTGTTGAATCGCCACTGATTAGTCTTGTAACAGATGTTCCACCACCACCTGAAAAACTCACTGCGCCAGTTCCACTAATGGACGTATTTGCCCCGCCAGCTTTCACTGCCCCAATAACCCCGGGACCGCCAGGGGGTGTCATAAGTTGAAGTCTTGTAATTGCCATTATGCTTTAGTGCAAATTAATGCATCTACATATTTAATACTTAAATTTATAGAATTCGCACTTATTGGAGCAGAAATTGACCCTGATAGAGTTAAATCGTGTCCGTGTGTTTGTGCGTTACCTGAAAAAGTCGCCCCTCCTCCTAAATTGTGGGTGTGGGGTTGACTCCCTCCCGAAAACCCTGTGGTAACTAAATCTGCTGGTCCAAATGGCCCACTTGTAGATAACTTTTGGTCACCACCTGAGCTAAGTACACCAGGAGCCACGTGCAAGTGCGTTGGTAATTGGTCTTGACTTAAAACAGTTCCTCCGGAAACCCAGCCGGGGTTATTTATATTTCCTGTAGGAGTTAAAGTTCTTGGGGTGAATCCTCCGCCCACTGAATAGGATAAATTAGCAGACCCACCTAAAGTTTTTACTGAGAAAGCCGTAGTAAATCCGTCACTACCAGTTGCACTACCCCCGGAGGTTGAAATCCTTAAAGCAGAATTATCTACACTTGAATTCGCACTCCACCCTGTTGGAGCGGAAGATTGTGGAAAAACTGTGGTGGTTCCTCTAGGAAATCCACCCTGAGCAGGAATATTTATGGCATTAATAGTAAATATGTTTGCATTGGACGTAACTGTGCAGTTAGTTCCCCCTGATATATTCGATACAGGAGCAGTACCTGTTACTGCATTTAGACTGCCATCGCCAGCAATTGCACAATTTGAGCCAGCTTTTACTGTGCCTACAATTCCAGGTCCCCCCGGCAATGTCGTCAATTGTCCTTTTGTGAGTGCCATTAGTTTTTCTGTATCACAATGGAATCTAAATATTGAACACTCAAGTCAATAGAATTTCCCGTAAAAGTTCCAACAGGAACTGAGGCGGAACCAACGGCAGTATGAGTATGGCCAAAAGCATTACAGTTCAATCCAGTATCGGAAGCTCGACCAAAGTGATTGTGCGATTGATTACCTCCTGCGGTAGTCATAGTAACTGCAGGTCCTGGTACAGGTATAATTTGGAATGTATTATTAGTCGTAACCATTCCAGCTCCTCTTTCTGCACCACCACTATATTGCCCACCTGTAACAAAGTGAGCGTGTGCGGCGTTCTGACTATCATTTATCGTAGTTGCTTGCCAACCGGTATTTGCGAAGCTTATATTCCCGCTTGGAGACAAGTCGGCATTAGTTGAAGTGCCTTGAGAACTGTTCGCTGATGCTGCATTAGTGCTCCCACTTGTGGATTTTGTTGTATAAACATCCGTGAAGTTTACACTACCACCAGTCGATCCGCCATTACTACTCACAATGCGAATAGCAGCATTGTCAATATTAACAGTGCTCCAACCTGTTGGAGCTGAAGCATTATTGATTACAACTCTAGTCCCACCTGGGAATGGGGGTGAAGGACCTGGGCCGGTATAGGATATTGTAACATCGCCTATACCGCCATTATTGACGGACATATTGCTTCCTGCTACAACTTGGAAAACTCCCGCAGTTGTACCGCCTCCTCCAGGACAACTTACTGTCCCGTCCGTGGCTATGTTAACTCCACTACCACTCTTTACGGCGCCCGTGTCTCCTGGGCCTCCCGGTAAATCTAAAAGTTGAGCGGATGTTATGGGCATTTTTAGGGGTGTGTTGCAACGTAGGCGTCAAAATCTGTTTGTAACTGGGTGAGTTGAGCAGATAACTGCTGAATCGCCAAAACAACTGGGGCTATTAATTCTTCATTACGAATATAAGGAACATCTGGTTCTGAACCTGGTGCCTCGGCAACTCCTGCTACGCCTAAATCCCCTTGTAAGCCAAGAGAACTATTTAGGGTGACAACTGAGCCAGCAATGAAGCCCCAATGAATGGTAGTGCCAGGAACTACATCATACTGCATGGGCCCCAACTTACCATCGAGTAAAGCTGGGCTTGGGTCAATTTCCCACTCTCTGTAAGGAATAACCTTCTCTTCGGTGTTTACATACGCAACTGGCTCAAGAGCATTCACATAATCAAGACCGAGCTCTTCTTGTAGAGCGGATACTGAGAAAAGAGGTGACTGTCCAACAATCGGCGGATTAACAATCCATAAGTTTGATACTTTATTTGTGGGATTACCTAAATCATCTGAATTATTAGTCCAAGGCACCCAGTTGCCCTCTCCACCCAAAAACCATCTTTCTGCCATGGCTGTGTCAGGGCCAAGTGTATTCCAAAACACAATGCGTGTGGCTTCATTAATATCCTGGTTTTGATAACAAGAAATTTGTGCCCGTGGAATACCGGTAGGATTATCTGGATATGACTCGCACCAAAGGAGATTTCCTATCTCATCGCCTGCCTCAATACTTTGAATATTGTCAATATCTCCTTCACCCCTGCAAAAACGTAATCGACCAACAAATTGATTATTATCTCCATAATAAAACATTGCCGAACCAGGGTTTCTCTGTCCTATTTCGGTAAATTTATCAGACCAGGCCTGATAAGTGGTATTTCCTAGAAAGTATGTTGGGGGAATTGCTTCAGGTCTACCTGCAAGAATCTGACCAAAGTCATTCATCCAATAGCCAATGTTATTGGCAGACGTAGTCATTCCTATGTAGTTTGGCCTTGGAGAATATAAACCTGTGCCTAAATCGCTGCCGGTAAAACCAACTGAGGCAGTTGATACACTTCCGGCAAAAAGTTGTAGACGGCCAGTTAAAGTCCCACCGGTTAAAGGTAGGAAGTTAGTGGGTCCAGTTTGACCCGATATGGTGCCGTCTGGGGCAATCGTTATATTCGCTCCTGCTTTCACACCTCCGATAGCGGTGCCGGTTGGTGGTAATAGATTGGCGGTTCCGTCTGCTGCAAAACTTAAACCGGTTCCGGCTTTAGTAGCACCAACAATACCGGGACCACCTGGCGTAGCCAGTAATTGAGCTTTTGCTAATGCCATCTTTATCTACGTATATAGATCATTTTACCCTTTAGGGAGTTAAGCCTAAGAAGGCTCGCGCTGAGAAAGTGGCACCTGCCGGTGGCGCACCTGTGAAGTTCACTCTTGAAGTGGATTGATCGTATGTATAAGCAAGACCAGGGGCTTGTAGAATGCCGCCTACTTCCAGAATTATATCTTGTTGCTGAGCTTGAGTGCTCAATGGAACTGTCCCCACGGCCAAATTGAACGAAGTTATGGCACCGTTGAATTGTGACGCGATGGAGTCTATAGAGACTATGGAAACACCAGCTGCAGCAACGCCAGGTCCTATTGCTGGTGGTACAAGACCAATAAATGCACGTCCAGAGAAACTCGTGCCGGTTGGTGGAGCTGAAGTAAATGTAACAGTTGCTGTTGTCGAATTGTATGTATAAGCGATTAAAGGCGCTTGTAAAGCTCCGCCTAATTCGATTATTAAGGCTAGATCCGTTACTGTAGGGTCTAAATTAGTGCCCCCTACGCTCAAGATAAAGCTAGTTGCTGTACCATTGAATTGACTGCTAATGGAGTCAAGTAATACAATATTAACGGGAGCGGGAGGAGCACCTCCGGCGTTTATGGTTACAGTTCCAAGTCCTGATGTAGGTTCAATAGTTACTCCGGTCCCAGCAACAATTCTAACAACGCCTCCGCCTCCTCCACCTGAAGCATTTATTGTGCCATCTGGATCAATAGTTATATTCGTACCAGCTTTAACTCCACCCAGCGCAGTACCAGTGGGTGCAGCAAGAGACAAACCACCAGCTTGAGTTAGTATTAAACCTTGATTGTCAGCTACAAACACGCCACCAATATCAAATTTAGTGGCTGGATTTAACTCTAATGTTACAGATTCCCCGGTGCTGAGCGGAGTTGGGAAAGTGACAGCTGTGATGCCATTATTTTTTGATGTTACTGAATTAACCGCAGCGTCTAATTCAAGTTGAATTTGTTCAAAACCGGTTTGAACGTTAGTAGCAGTTATTCCCGGAACTGGGGCCAAAATAACTTGAACTGCGGCTACCGCCCTATTTTCATAGTCGATAGTTACCCAAGTTGCTACTGCATTTTCAGTTTCGGCAATGAACCAGTCGCCTGATTGCACTCCTGTAGGAGGTATTAAGGCGCCAGGAGGTCCTACGCCACCTGCAACAGTGACGATTAGATAATAATTGTCTGGGACATTTGCCGCTGGGGGAGCCTGTGCTCCAACAACAAGACCGGCAGCTCGACCGGCTGGTGTTACCGTGCTAATAGTTCCTGTGTTAGAGTTGTAAGTACCAGCAAGAACGTTAGCTCCTGTTAATGCGTCAACTTTACTATTTAACAGACTTATAGCCAGTTGAGTAGGGGCAATTTGCTCCGATTTCCCAGTTATGTCATTTGTTAATTGTACAATTCCTCTTTGGCCTGTCGATGAAAAATCGAGACTTATTGTTGCAGTTGTACCGTCATTGCTCAATGCAATTGGATTTGTAACAACAATACTTAAACCAACTGTACCAGCAGTAACAAATTCAACCCTGTCTTGAACCTGAGTTTCAATTGCCTCCAAGGCTCTTTGCACATTAGTTGCAAATTCTATGCCTGGGATAAGCGGTGTGACTTGTATATCTGCTGCTGTTCCACCACCACCACCACCTGAAGCACTAATAACGCCTTCAGCATCAATTGTAATATTAGTGCCAGCTTTGACTCCACCTATTTGTAATCCATCCTGAGTAGGTGGAAGTAGAGTAAGTGCCCCGTCGGTGCCTAAATTTATTCCTCTATTCGGTACAACATAAACGCCACCTAAATCAGTGGAATTTGCCACCAAAAGATTAATAAGAGCATCTTTGTTAGGCTGATAGGCTACTGATAAACCTACAGTTGAAGATATTGTGCCAGTTCTGAGTAAAGTATTTGCCTGAACCTGTTCTAAACCAGTTTGTACGTTTGTTGCGGATAAACCCGGGATGGCTGCTAAAGTAACGTTAGCCGCCGCTACAGTTATATTTTCATAATCGATGAGAAACCAAACAGGAGTCGTACCAGCTTCTGCTTGGCATATGTACCAGTCTCCAGCTCCAGCAAATTGTGCGGGAGCAGTGGGTGGAGCTATATTTCCTCCAATTGTTACAATAACGTAGTAGTTATCAATGCTGGTCGCTGGTGGTGGGCAATTCTGACCCACAACAAAGCCATTTGCCGCACCGGCTGGTGTGACATATACCATTGCACCCAATATAGCGTTATAAGTACCTGCTAAAACATTGACTCCAACAAGAGCCGATATTTGCCTTTGGAGAACATTTCCTGCAAACTGAGTAATTGCGAGTGTTTGAGAGTTCCCTGTGAGATCGTTTGTTAAACTAACAACGCCATAAGCATCATTGATTCCCGCTCGTAAAGGAGTGATTTGTAATGTAGTTCCGTCATTTGAAGTAAGAACCGGTGATGTAACAGTCGCCGTCATCCCCAAATCTAAGACTTGAACAAATTCAATTCTATCTTGAGCCTGTAGCTCAATCGCCTCAAGACCTTCTTGAACGTTAGTGGCACTCGAGATTCCTGGAATGGGTCGGATGGTTATCTGATCTGCTGTTCCACCACCACCGCCAGTTGCACTCAGCACACCTTCTGCAGTAATAGTTAGATTTTCACCAACTATAATTCCTCCTAAAATGCTAGTGGAGGCTGGAGTAAGTGTTAAATTGCCATCCTGAAGTAGCGATAGACCCTTGTTGGGCGGGATATACACACCACCTATAGTAGCATTTGTAACACCAGCCGAAACTAAACTTATTGTGCCTTCCGTATTAATCGGCCCGCCGGTCAGTCCAACGCCAGTCCGTATTTCATAAACTGTTCCGCCACTTGCCCCGCCGAGCGCCTGACTGCCGCCACCACCAAGTTCAACCCATTGGGAACTATTTAAGTCTCGGTAAAATATGTAAAATATACCATAATCGTCATCCCACCATAACTGTCCTGGATATGGATTCGCAGGTTTCGTGTCTGAAATCGTTGCGCCACCAACGGGAGTTCGTAATAGTGACGTTAATTGAGTCAACGCATTCTGGACATTTAATGAAGTGAGTGGAGCAGTTGGTACAAAAGATACATCGATTGCTTTTACAGCGCCACCCTGTGCATCAACATAACTCCATCTTTGAACTTCGGAAACAATCCAGTTTCCTACCACCATATTTATATCTGGGGCGTTAAAATCCCCAGCAATATATGGGTTTCCTGCCTGAGTAACTATGAAAAAGTCCCCTCCATTCTTTTGCGAAGGAACGGGTAATTCCTGACCTACGACATATCCAGCCCGCGCTCCCGTGATACTTACATACGAAATATCTCCTTCTTGCGCATTGTAATATCCGCACCAAGCTAGAGCGTCAGTTGCTTGCTTATTTGACTGTAATTGTAAATCGTTGAGCGCAGCAACTACATTTGCCCGCGATGGTACGATACATTCAGTAAGATTACCTATTTGATCCTGAAGATTTTTACCTGCATTGGCAGTTAAAGCTTGATCTTGACGCGAAGATGTTGTAGTATTATTGAGTTGAACTACTCCCCGAGACGTTAAAGAAGATACTCGTATAGGTATATTGTTTGCATTTGTAATATTACCGGAAACATCTACGGTAAATTGCCCAACGGTTAAATCATTACCGTATTGTCCTGGAGTAACTCCTGTGGCGACTCCCACAATTCTCCACATTCCTGTGCTCGAATCCCAAGAATATTGAGTTACGCCTGCAGGGCAAGGATTTGGATATAATTGACCGTTTAAGGGATTTTCTGGAAAATTGAGTTGGGCCAAGCATCTCTCTATCTCTATAAACCAATTTTACCCTTCTAAGTCTAATCGACGTATACGCAAACTGGTATCAATTCCGCGAGCTCGTTGGTAACGAGCTAAGGGTCCGGGAGTAGAAATATGGTCGGTAATTAAACATTGCCATTTTTGGGCGCTGGTTGTTGCACCACCTTTTTTATCACCAGTTTTTTTACCACCTATTTTACCACCTTTTGATGCCATACCCGGAGCATGAATACCTACTCCTAATTCAGCAAGTTTTTGACCACCTTTTGATGCCATGCCAGGAGCATGACAACCTACTTTCAATTCAAAGGTTCTTATACCACTTTTTTTACCACCTATTTTACCACCTGCTGATTGTTTTTGAGCAATAATCTCTTCCTTGCTGTAACTACCAGCTAAACATTTATATGCCAATTCGTCCTCCCATTTTCCATGTAATTGCCAGTTGGCAAAATGCCACATAACGTGGTTAGCAGTGGTTGTGTTACAGTTCGTAATTTCTACTGTGATTATATTCCCAGGTTCATATTTGCCTCCCATGTGGCCAGGAACTATTCTATGTTTATGCAATACACTATTTCTTTTCTAAACGTATTATATCTGCCGGTTTACGCAGTAAACCTGTTAAAAAGGCGTAAAATCTATTGAGATTCGGCCCCACGTATTTGGGGAAGTACAAATATATAAGTGTGTGGCGTCCCACGCAATTTCCCCGGTACTTCCAACATCTGTAGAGGAAGCAGGTGTGAAGGAAGTTGCAAGCACAAGATTTCCACCAGAAATTGTCATCGCGTTGCTTCCGACTGCTCCTCCAGAGGTAACAGTGATAGGACCAGTGAATGAAGGGCTATTTATTGGGGCGTAAATAAGCGCAGCGTCAGTAGTCGTCAGCAGTGACAATTGCGCCGCAGTCCTGTAAGCCGGTGCTCCAGCATTGGATGCTAAAATAGTGTCCGCTGCTCCTACACCTAATCTAGCTGGCGTGCTTGCAGCAGAAGCATAAATTATATCACCAGTTGTAGTAAGTAAGGAATTAGCAATAACTTCAGGGAATAGTTGACCCGCGGCAAACGTGATTGCCCCTGTCATTGTACCACCCGCGAGAGGTAGTGATGCAGCGCCAGCCGCAGCAGATATAACTCCCGATCCGTTGATTGTAATTGTTGTACCATCAGGTTGAACAACGCCAAGTGCTAAAGCTGTGGCAGTTGAGACTGAGAGAATAGGGTTGGAAAGCGTACCACCTACAACAATTGGTGAAGTGCCTGAAAGAGCGCCTTCGGCAAGAACTCCTGGGAAAGTTTGCCCAGCATTGAATGTTATTGCCCCGGTCATTGTACCGCCGGCTAAAGGCAAAGTTCCAGGGAAAGTTTGAGCTCCTGAGAAAGCAATGTCTCCAGACATAGTTCCCCCTGTTTTTGGTAAACAGTTGAGAGCTACTTGATTAACAACACTTAAGGCAAACGAGGAAGGAACCGTTAATGTAGAAGTATTTGTGGGGTCAGGTTGTAGTTGTACAACCCCAGCTGCAGAATCAGAAGCCGCAGAAACTGAGATCACAGGAGTTGTAGTTCCCGTGGCTACTTGGATTGGGGTAATTCCCGTAACACTTGTGACGGTGCCCGCTCCAGCCGTAATCCACTCCAAACCAAATGGAGAGGCTGAATTAGCGGCTAAAACTTGACCGTTAGTTCCAACACTTAATAAGCCGTAATTACCAGGGGTTGCAGATTGACCAGCAAGAATTCCTCCCTTAGAAGAGTATGCTGAATTAGGGATTAAAGTTGGAAAAGTTTGAGCACCGGAGAAGAAAATATTTCCCGTCATCGTACCGCCAGCTAGCGGTAATGCGGCGGCGGCTACATCGTATGCAGTTTTAACTGCCAATGCCGAAGCCGCCAAGACTTCACTTGTAGAATTAATTGCGTTTGATAATTGAACAACGCCACTTGTTAAAGTGGTTGCTGGATTAACTCCTACAGTGGGATTTGTAGAAGTTCCTGTAATAGTGACTGGTGCCGCGCCAGTAACAGTGAGAACACCAAGAGCGGCATTACTCACATTGATACGACCATCCGGGTCAACTGTTACGTTTTCGCCAGGGTAAACGCCACCAATCGTATTCGTAGTAGCAGGACGTAGGAAAAGACTAACGGCTCCTGTAGAACCACCGCCACCGAGTCCAGTTCCAGCACCAACACTGGTTATCGTTCCACCAGAACCAGTTGCTGTAAGAGTGCCATCTGGAGCAATTGCTACTCCCGATCCAGCTTTTACGCCTCCGATTCCGGTACCTTGTGGAGGTGAAAGGGTCAGTTGGCCGTTTGATCCTAATATTAAACCAGAAGTTGTTGGTAAGGGAACAAATACACCACCCAAACCATTACTTGCTGCGCCTGCAGTCAAAAGAGAAATCTGGTAAGCACCGAGACCCAAATCCGTAGCTTGAATGCCAATGCCAGCTTGAATCTGTGCAGATGCGGTGGACCGAATTACCCCATCCGAATCAATAGAAATACCGGATCCAGTTACAGTCTTTACACCGCCGATGGTTGATGTTGTAGGTGGCAACAACCCGATGAAAACTTGTGGAGTACCACCTCCACCTTGAATACCATTGGTGCATACAATATCGGATATCGTACCACCTCCTTGCGTGAAACTAATAGTTCCATCTGCAGAAATACTTACACCATCTCCAGCTTTAACTGCGCCAATGGGTGTGGGTCCAGTGGGTGTAGAAGGTGGGGATAAAAATTGAGCCTTTGTAAAACTATTTGTCATTCAACCCAATGACTATTATAAGATGGTTTTACCCTAGTCGGCTCAAGATTTCTATAAGTTCTTGTCCCGATTCTGCCTCGTCTATTTGGGAAGTAATTTCATTCAATAAACCACTAATTCCGTTCATAAATTCCACAATCGCGACTTGATTCTCAGATCGTAAATTCACTGGAGTTGCTATTGCTAATTGAACTTGGAAATCTTCTGCTTCAGGTAAATCTTTAAGTCCTTCTTTTAATTGAGTTTGCCAATAAGTTGAATTATAGTTCAAAGCAATTTTCTTTGCTTCTACCATATTCCAACCAAAAGTAGGAGAAGGGGTGGAAAGATCTACAGTTTGAGTACTATAAATAAATGGGGAATTAGGAATTATTGAAGAATCTACAGTTCTATACGGTATACTGAAAGGAACTAGGTATTTTAATGCAGATTGTTCTAAAGTATCTAGTCCGGGGTACATTACATTTAGTCTTGATGGTTGTGGATTCTGGGGATCCGCGAAAATAATAACTTCCATTTAAAATACCTGTGTGTCAATAATTGCTATGTCAAATTGAGTCAATCCTGAAGAATTTGCGCCTGAAGAGTTACCCCAATCGTTATAGACAAATGTAGGGTTTACCGCACTTATATTAAGTACGGTTGTGATACTTAAAAGTTGTAAATCAATATGCGAAGGGGTTTTATTTACAGCCGTAATTATTTGACTATATTGAGCTCGCAGAGGGCTTAATACACTTTGCGCACCAGACGCAAAACCATAGAAAGTATTTGCGAAAGGTGTTTGGAAAGTTACACGAACAAAAGGTTGTTCAACCGTTCCGGCATAAACTATGGAGGAAATATTGTATCCTTCAAGAAGAGTGAATGCTGGGGGACTACTGGCAGGAGTCACTGCTACGGAGGCCCAGGCTAAGATACCTACTGTTGCTAAACTACCTGCAACAGATACCGTTCCATCTGGTAATACTGCCAAACCACTACCAATACGGACTGAACCCACCGAAAGTCGAGTGGCAAGAGCTGCAGAGATGGTGCCTACTCCAATCAATGGAGTTGGGGCGCCTACTAAGCCTGGTCCTATGTTTATACTCTGCACACCGAAACGTGCCGCGGGTATTGATATAGTGCCGCCTGGTGAAACATCGATATTATCGCCAACTATAACTCCACCTTCAGTTAGTTTCGTAGCTGGCTCAAGATTAATTGTTCCAGTTGAGGTAATGGGGCCACCTGATAGGCCAGGCCCCGTTGCAATGGAGGTAATTGTGCCTGCACCAGCATTTGCAGGAATATTATCAAGTTTTTGTTTATCCGCCGCAGACATGCTACCTGGAACGTTTATAGTCGCTGGAACTATAGAGATAACTGCATTGTCAGTTCCGTCTGAAACAACAATAGGCAGGATTCCTGTAACCGACTGAACTCCTAGAGGTGAGAAAATCAACCAAACCTGGTAATCTTGATCCCAGATGTATTGAAGCGCACCCGGTATAGCTGGAACAGGGTATATTTGACCGTCAAACGGATTTACGGGAAAGATGTATGCCATTGGGTATTAGGTTAAAGAAACACCATTGAAAGAAGCTCCTACAGGAGGTGGACCTGAAAAAGTTATGCTGGAACCAGAAACAGTGAATGCGAGCAATGGTGATTGATTCACTCCACCAACAAAGATTAACAAAGATTGAGCACTCGTAGGAAAGTATGGGACTCCTGCTACTGCCAATGGGAATGTAGTAGTAGATCCGTTAAACAATGGTGCAATATTGTCGAAACTCGCGAAAGCTCCTCCATCAGCAACTGATATAGTTCCGTCCGTTGCTATAGCTATGCCAGCACCAGGTTTGACTCCCCCTATACGCAAACTACTGGCAGGTCTTATGTCAATAATGCCGTCTGTTGCTGAGATAGAAACCGTTGGGCCAGCTCTGACTCCTCCAATTGTTAAGGGAGTCGGCGCAAGTAAATTAATAGTGCCAGATGTAGTGATAGAAGCATTTTGAGTTGGTGCCCCTAAACCTACACCCGCTGTGACACTGGTAACAGTACCTGTTGACGGTGTAAGCGAGTCTAGCTTAATTTTATCTGCAGCACTCATACTGCCTGAAGCAGTTGGAGTGGCATCAGTAATAGTAACCGTTGGAGCAGTTGGCGCTCCTATGATAACTATGGGTTCATTTCCAAGTACTTTTTCAACACCTTTAAATACTGTCAGCCAAGTTCCCTTATCAGCTATCCAAACATACTGAGTTGCCCCAGTAACAGCTGGGTCGGGGTATAGCTGACCGTTTACTGGATTAGAGGGGAAATTTAAGGCCATATTAAATTCCTAACACCTGAGCATTAAAGGTTGCCCCGGCTGGGGGAGCTGAAGCGAACACAATATTGCTACCGTTTAGTGAATAGGCTGTGTTAGGAGTCTGAATGATACCGCCAACAACTGTGAACAATGATGCGGCACTTGCTGGTTGGTAAATTTGACCACCCACTCGCATGGGGAAGGATGTAGTCACACCATTAAATAGAGCTGAAATGTCGTCTAATTGTTGGAACGATTGACCGTTAGGAATAAAGAGCCTACCACTGAATTGAGTGCCGATAGGTGGCGGAGATGTAAATCTGATGTCTTCGTTATTGATTACGGTAAAAGCCACTGGTGACGGTTGAAGAATACCACCAAGAACAATGAACAAGTTAGCAGCTGTTGTTACAGTCTCGATATTTCCACCAACAGTAACAGGAAATTGCACCCTTATTCCGTCAAACAGGGGGGTCAGATTGTCCAATATAACGAAAGAACCTGTCGAACCCTGTCCGCCTGCCGCAGAAATAGTTCCGTCAGACGAGATAGTAATGTTATTACCTGCTTTAACTCCGCCAATAGCTCCATCTGTAGGAGCCCGCAAGAAAATTGTCCCACTACTGAGTATTGTTCCTCCGCCGAGACCCACACCAGCTGTAATTGAAGTTACTCCAGAAAAGGATTCCAGAGTACCATCTGGTAAAATTGTGACTCCGCTTCCCGCTTTAACCCCGCCTATGAATGGACCGTTTGGTGGCAGAAGAGATAATGTTCCTGTGGTAACTATTGGCCCACCAGTTAAACCTGTGCCAGTATTTATGCGAGTGACGGATCCTACCCCTGAGTCCGGGATTGAATCAATTTTGATTTTATCGGGAGCACTTAAACTGCCTGCAGCTAATGTGGTGGCGGGTCGAATATTGACAACAGGGGCTACTACTGTCCCAGTGATAACAATGGGTTCGTTTCCAAGCACTTGTTGAACTGCCCCTGAAACTAAAACCCAAACTGTCCTAGATTCAATCCACTTGTATTGAAAAGTACCAGGAATGGCCGGGTTGGGGTACAGTTGGCCGTCGAATGGTAAGTCTGGAAAATTATAGGGGGTGTAACTCATCTATTTGGGGGATCTGTGTCTTTGATTGAGTTTTACCCTTAGCTTGGTATCAATCCCGCGAGCTCGTTGGTAACGAGCTAAAGCTCCGGTATATCTGTCGGTTTACGCAGTAAACCTAGTATCTGATCACCGGCAAAAGTGCGATATTATCTGGACGCGTCTCCTGATCGCCGGTTATTTCTGAATCAGGGATATTTACTGTGGCCGTGTTTATTGTAACACCTGTAAAAGCACTTCCGGCAATTACGTTCGCTTGGGCATTTAAGAGTAATAAATTTGCAGGCGCCAACTGTACTATCATATTGGCCTCCGATTGAAATAAATTATAGTGAAATATACCTGAAACTAACCCACCACTGCCAAATTGAACTGCTCCGTTAAAGAGAATATCATAAGCAGCAGCGTACCCAGTGTGACTGAAATTTGTCATCGTGTGTTGATGTCCGGGGTCAGTCACTGTGTGGTTATGGCCAAAATCTACAATCGGGTGATCGTGGCCTGGATCTGTAACACCATGGAAATGGGTAGGATCAGTAATGGTGTGGGTATGAACCACTGGTTGGAGACCATGATTGTGCAGTCCCACGCCATCTTCTTGATAGGATCCAAAAGATCTTGTTGGATCAAGAGGAGATACTGGCCCCCATCCTCTACAGAATCTACCAGTCAGATTTGGAACATTGAAAGTGGTTTGGCCGTCACCAGATCCGTAAAGTTCTCCGATACTGCGAAACAATTGAGTATATTGAACTCGTGAAACTGCTGAACCATCACATATTAAATAGCCTTCGGGGGCTCTTGTAGAACAAAACCACATAATTGTGGCAATAGGGATTATGCCCCCGGATAT
>Ga0247840_10003266_pt1 | contig 27658 bp, 30 predicted proteins | sample LaCruzMarch2015__FD_192404 | JGI IMG/M metagenome (GOLD analysis project Ga0247840, IMG submission 192404) | Freshwater microbial communities from meromictic Lake La Cruz, Castile-La Mancha, Spain - LaCruzMarch2015_17m | ecosystem: Environmental > Aquatic > Freshwater > Lake | place: Spain...
TGTTCCCTGTTTTATCAATTTTGAATTCCATTTTCCCTTTCTTAAATTCTTCAATAGCTTGTACAATGTTTGCTACAACCGTTCCTGCTTTTGGAGATGGCATAAGCCCCTTTGGTCCAAGCTGTTTAGCTACAGGAGCCAAATCTCTTATATGTTCAGGTGTAGTAAGTAATACATCAAAATCAAATTTCCCTGCTTTGATATCAGCAAGTAAATTTTCTGTTCCCGCTATATCTGCTCAAGCTTTTTTCGCTTCGGCTTCATCTGCTGTAAATACTGCGATTCTTTTGCTTTTACCTGTTCCATGAGGAAGAATTGTTGTTGCTCTCATCATTTGATCACTGTATTTTGGATCTGCAGTTGTTTTGATAGCTATTTCTACTGAGCCATCAAATTTTGTGTATCCAGACTTTTTGAGTAAAGCTACTGCTTGAGCTAAAGGATACATTTTTGTAGAATCTACGGCTTTAGCAGACTCAAGATACTTTTTTCCATGTTTTTTCATGTGTACTAATAATATAATAAAAGTGGTCCAATCGTTCGTCTATGCGAACTCCCACATATGATTAACAACCATTAAGATTTCAGATTAAAAAATTATTTGACATATGCTATCTATATAATCTGTCCATCTCAATGATCTTTTACTACTTTAATTATTTTTCTACTTCTATTCCCATATTCTTTGCTGTTCCTGTTATAGATTTTATCATAGATTCAAGATTATCAGAGTTCATATCTCATCTTTTGAGTTCTGCTATCTCTTCCAAGTCCTTCTTCGTGAGTTTTCAGATTTTATTCTTGTTCGGTTCTCCTGATCATGCTTTAAGATTTAGTTTTCGAAGAATTAAATTTGATGTTACTGGACTTCCTATTTTGAGATCAAATGTTCTATCTGCATAAATAGTAAGTTCTGCTTTTACCTTAACATCTGAACCGCTGAATTGTTTCATCAGATCCATAGTTTTTTCGTTGAATTCTTTGATGAATTGTCCGATATTTACTCCATTTGCTCAAAGCATAGGTCCGAGTGGAGGTGATGGTTGTGCTTTTCCCGCTGGTATTTCGAGATTGAGAATATTAGTAATTTTTCCTGCCATTTTCTATTAATCAATAAATAAAGATTTAAGATATGATTTAGACTTGTGATACAATGAATATTCTATTTGTATTAACCGTATACCGTCATTGAGATAGAGAAGCATAAGTACTTGTTTATCTTTGTATTCAGGAAGATTGATAAAGACTACTTTGTTTCCAAACAATTTGTTTTGGATAAGTTCTTGTTCTGTAGCCATTGTATATAAATTCCCTTTGAGTGCTCTTGCTATGCTTGCAAAATCATAACTTGGTGTGCCGAGATAGATAAACCATGTACCTGTTGTATCAGCTAATGCATACTGATATTTTATTCATAATTTTTCTATAATTGCTATCGATCCGTAATAAATACTTGTTCCGGAAAGTAATTTGATAGTGGTATTTTTGGTCATTGTTCCTGTATTGGTTTTTGGTATAGGAAGGACAATCACTGGTGTATTGATGCCAGTATTTCCACCACTTCCTATTTTGTTGGATATACTCTCCCCTGTTTGATTTTCTACAATTCCTGTAGTTCAGTATATATCTTCGTCTACTACTATAGAACTAATAGTAGGCATTAGATCTCCACTTTTATTAAGGATTTGTATCCCAGATCATGAGTTTTGTGTTTGTAGAATTTTTTTTAACTCATCTCATTTCATTTGGTACCACACAATATATACGATCATCAGTGCCAAAAAGAGTAACATCATCGAGAATCTCAAGATTTTTTGCTCTTTTGTATACATCCTAACGATCAGCAAATAAAAGCATTCTACAGAGAAGCAACAAAACTAATGAATAATTGATAATGAATACTTAATAATGTTGGATTTGTTTCTTTTAGGTATTGTAATGTACAATAATCCATATTGACCCAATTCCTTCATTTTCCATTATTACCTTTTATTCCTTCATTAATTTGTTCTGTAGATATATATATGAGTTAACTCATGAGCTCAACTTTGTCTAAATCGATTACTACTGGTGTCAATCTTCACAACATCTCTATATTCACAACTGCTGTTCACTTTTCCGCATCTATATTTCTCACACTACCTTTCATTCACTTAAAGTCTCCTGTTTTGAGGAGTACTATATCTCCTTCTTTGAATGGTATTTGGAGCTCTGATCTCTCTTGTGATTTTTTGATCTGTTCTACTATCTTGATATATTCTTCCTCAGTCAATGGAATGGGGCGTGTTTCAGCTCCTACAATTAGTCTTACTCCTGGAGTATTTCTGATTACATACCAAATTTTATCGTTCATCTGAGATTTGATGAATACATATCACGGATAGAGCTTTTTTTGTTTGATTATTTTTTCTCATTTTTTCAGCGAAGATTCATTGATCATAGGAGACATATAGTCCTCTACCGTTGCTGTCAATTCTTGTTTCTTTACTCTTTCTTTCAGATTTTCTATTACAAGTTCTTCTTGACCAGAAACTACACTCAATACATACCATTTGAAGTTATTATCTTCGATCTGTCTTTTGATTTCTCAAACATTTGATTCTGGTTTTTGCATACTGATTTAGCTTAAAGATTAAAGCTTAAAGATTAAAGCTGTTATACACGCTTTATCTCTTTGACCTAGTAATGATTATTGTATCATGATACTATAAAATCGTTTATAAAGACCGGAAAATACGGTATCTGTTGCGATAAAATAAACTCCTGCAACCAAGATAGCAACAAAAATTGCAATCGTAAGATTGATAAAATCATTTTTGGTAGGATGTTTTAATTTTTTGACAGTTTCTAGACTATCATAGATAAATTTCATCATATGCCTTTTTTTCAATAATTAAAAAAAAAGTTTGGTAAGCTACTTGTACCAAAATTCAAGGCATTTTCAAGGGAAAATGACTAATTAGCTTGTAATGTGTAACTAGGGACTTGGAATCTGGGACTAGGGACTTAACATATACTATCTATTCCTTTATCCTAGTTTTCCTGTGTCCTCGTCCCTATTTATCCTACAGCACAAATATATCTTGTCGTTAGTGATGTTGCTTTGCCAAAATCAGCAGGATTAACATATGCGATAATTTGTGGTCTTTTTTTTTGACTATCGAGCGTCTTTTGAAATAGCGTAAGTAATGGCTTTTTTTCAGAAGATGTTTGTATGATTTTTGCTATTTTTTCTTGTTCATCATTTTTTTTTGATTTAGCAGCTTGTATAAGTTCAATATTGGTAAGAAATACAATATTATATTCTTTTTTATGGTTTTTTATCCATTTTAGCACTTTATTTAAGGAAGTTTTTGATGATTTTTCGCCTATACTTATATGAAGAATTTCTTTGCTTGTGCTAATGACTCTTAAAAACGGCAATTGAAAATTTATATATTCAGCTAATAATTTTTGCTGAGAAGTACTTATTATAGCATCAATTTCACGAGCAAATTTTGTTATTTTATTTGAAGAACTTTTGATATATTGTCCAAATATTGGACCATAGACATTATTATCTACAAGAATATGTTTTATATCTTCTGATTGTTGTGAAATTATCAGTACTTTCTTTTTTTTACTATCTAACAAAAGATATCCAGCAGCTTGAAGTAGTCCGGTATAAAAATGAGGGCCTTGAGGAATAATTGCCACAGAATATGTTTTTTTTGCAGAAGGTTTCAGTGTCGGTATAAGTTGTGCTGCTCAAACTACATACCCCATTACCTGTTCTGCTATAATTTCTGGTGCTATGTGCATTATATATGTTTTTTTACTATATGAAATTGGATTGCTTCGTAGCTCGCAATGCCTATGTACTATTATTTTTTAATCAGACTTTTTTTGATCTGAATAACGAACCTATCTGCTAATCTATCACGTTTTTGCCATTCTTCATTGTTCATAAATACTACCGAAACGCTTTCTATAAAGTATCTTCTAAAGATTTCATTAATATTTTCTTTGATCATATCTATCTGTGGTTTCTCGCAGTTTTTGTAGATAACAACAAGATCCATCTCCAAATCTATATTGAATCTTTTTCCGAAATAATACTGATCAATCATCACCTCATAGGTCGTGAAGAGAGTAATCAAATCGCTTTTGAGTCAGAAATAAAATATATTTTTGATATTTTCATGAAATTCTGGTTTGATAGTAATTGACCATCATTGTCCCTCTTTATTTATATTGATAACTTGAGCTTCCAAGAGCGAATCTACTTGTTTTTTGATTGCAGGAAATGTTCGCTGGATTTCGCTTTCGAGCGCTCTCATAGAAACTCCTTGTCTTCTAAACAAGAGATATTTGAGAATATCTACTTTTGTCTTGCTTCCAAATAGTTTTTCTAGATTCATACAAAAAAAGAAGACCAAATAAAGCGATCTTCTTGGATATAGTGATTTGGGTAAAAATTACAAGTGAAGCGGGTCCATTTTTGGACAAGTAAAGGGAAATATTATGATAAATCCGTATCTATAATATTTGAAATTATAGTAGCTAATTCTTTTTTTAATTTCTCGTTATCTAATATTCATTGTTCATTAATTATTGTATTTATAGGTATCGACTTATCTTTATTATAATCTTTATCTAATCCTGAATCATCTAGGCGAAAATTTAGATTGTCTCATGTTATCTTAGTATATTCTTCACTAGAATCGATTTCTACTTTATTATTATCAAATGCTTCGAAATATGTAGTATAACGAGCATCATTATCATGTGTGTTTCCAAATAAATCAGATTTTGAAAATTTCTTTCATCTTACTCATTTTAAAATTTCTTTATTTTTTTCTGCCATATTATTAGTTTCGATGATAGGCTTTAATTGATCTAATAGTTTTTCAAAAAACATATTTTGATCAAAGTTAAACGTTTCTGTATCCATACATTCCCTCATTGATATTTTGTTTGTTTGTGTGTTATTATACTTAAGCGTTTCTGAATTTTTATATCTGATCTGAAAATAAGGATTACTTTCATTGATAGTTACTAATTTAGCATCAATTGGAAAAAAACATTTCTCTATTCATGGATATTCAGTTTTATATTTCTCTATAAATGTGTTTATTTTTATTTTTTCTATTTTATCTGTGTATTTATCATACATAGTACTATCTAATTTTTTACTTATATCTATTGGTTCTGTTTCAATATTACCTCATTCTACATCAGCTTGAACAGTAACTTCTCATACAGGATTTTCTGCTTGATTTGTGGTATTTCATGTGGGTGTTTTTATCACTGCATAATTGTTACTATTTGGATCTATAAACTCGTATCAATCTATTGGCATAATTTCTTTATTCTTGTATTGTAGATTATATTTTACTAATGCTGTATTTTTTTCTTCATCAGTTTTTCCACTACTAATGACTCATTCTAAAAACATTTTAGCTATATATTTTCACTCGTATGTTTTTCATTTAATAATGGTGGTTGGCGCGGTATCCTCTATCCGATTTTTCAACCCAGCCAATGCTCTTCTTGTCTGATTACCGAATGCTTTATCTACTCATACTTTGACTGCATCAACTTCTGATTCTGTATATGCTTTAGCCGTTTGATATTCTACCAGTTCAGCTATTTTCTGGACAAGATAGGCAAGATCATTATTTTTTGGATTTTCTATAATATATGTTATCCATTCTGGTATGATTAATGGATTTCCATCAGTATCTTTTTCTTTAGCTTTTAATTTCCATCCTTCTCCTTTTTCTACGTATTTATCAAATTGTGTAGCTATATCTACTAAAGATAATGCTTCTTTAGTTTCCGGTACTACACCAGCAACTGATGTGATAATATTTATTGTTGTGGATTTAAGTACCTCTTTCATCTCATCAATATTCTCTTTCTTTGCATCTACATCAAAAGCCTCTAATTTGAGTCCATTTATTAGATTGGACTCTGCTTTTTCTAGAGTATTTCCCACTTCTATTGTGTTTAACTGTGGCACTTCTACCATACTACTATGTGTAAAAAAATTAAAGATTATGCGTTTTGTTGGTGTGCTAAATTCATCACCATACTATAGATTGCGTCCAAAGCATTTTCTTGGATATCTTTTTGATCGGTAAAATGATCTTGTACATCTGCAAAAAATGAAGATTTTTTTGCAAAAACTCTTAATATCTCCTTTACCTTCTTGAGTTTTTTTACGTGTGCTAGCGTATAAAACTCTGTAATGGCTTCTTGTGTATCAAATTCTGTAATAGTTTCTTCTGTATCAAACATATTGTGTATATAAGAATATAAATTCTTCTTCTATTATATCCATCTTCCCTCGTTCTGTCAAATTTTTGAAGACTTTTTTATATGTATCAAAATTTGCATTTTTTTGCTTTCTAGCTACAATTGATGTATTTACTTATTTATTTAGATGTATGCATTATATCAAAAAATTTTTTAATCATATGTTGGCCAATCATTCCATTCTATTTTTTACTGTAATAATTGTTATTATCGTACTGATCGGTACCTTATCTTTTCATTTCGTAGAATGATGGGGAATGTTCAATGCATTCTATTTTACTACGGTCACTATGGCTACGGTTGGTTATGGAGATATGGCGCCTATTACACATGCAGGCAAAATAGTTGCTATATTTTATTGATTTATGGGAGCACCAATGTTTATAGGGCTTACATGAATTATTTTACAATCTAAATTTCAAAAAGTTGTAAAAAATAGTATCCATGAGTATCATAAAGAAATCAAAGAAGCACAAAAGGAAGCAGAAAAATTATGAGAAGATATCAAAAAAGAACAAGAAATTCAACAAAAAATTCAAGAATGACCTCTAGGAGACATAGATTCTACTCTCAAACAATCTCGATGGAAAAAAATATTTAAAAAAAAATCCAGAAAATAACCTTATTTATATACTTATTTCGATTTCAAGCCTATATATGCCAATGCTAAGGCATCAGCTGCATCATTAAATTCTGGGAACTCTTTGAGGGCATATAGTTGCATGATGCATCTTTGTACTAGTTGTTTTTCTGCTTTACCGTTTCCGGTGATGAATTTTTTTAGTTGGATTGGTGTGTATTCTTTGATTTTGATATCATGCCTAAGAAACAAACTTATTAACGCTCCCCTCACACCATACACGAATTCAGCGTTTGATTGATTGAATTTTGTAAAAAAAAGTTTTTCTATACTTACTATAGAGACTTTGTGTTCTTTGAGAAATGTTTCAAAAAAATCATATATTTTCTGAATTCTAAGAAATTGGTCATCTCTCGTTGGATGTTTTTCTTCCAATAATAAAATACCCGAATCGATGACATCTAAATTTGGTTTGATTAATGCATATCATAATTTCCTTACTCATGGATCAATTCAAAGTATCATCTATAATAGATTAAGGATTAAGATCGCCTATGGCGATTATTAAGAGCTTCGCTTATTAAGGATTAAGCATATTTTTCTTTGTAGTATTCACAATTTTTACCAATATTCAAATAATACTATTAATCTCTTTTATATATTCACTATAATCTTTTTCTAACATTTTACTTTCTTGTAAAAGTTGTAACCGATATAATGTTTCATTTGCTTCTTTGAGTGCAATGGTCATTTTATGAATAAAATCTTTTTTTGAAGCTCAAAATTTTGACTCAGTTATATTGGCTCATATACTAGTTCAACTTCTTAATAATTGTTTAGAAATTATAAACTCGTTATTTTTTGTAAGAAACTTATATATTTCTATTATTTTTACACTGAATTTTAAAGATTTTTCCATAATCAAATTGGGTTTTACTACTATATTTACGATCATTTCTCTCTATTACGTATAAATTTCTTAATCCTTAATTCTTAATCCTTAATGTCGTTGTCATAATTTTATATAATATCGTCAGTAATTCAAGATAGAATCTCGTAACCATCCTTAGTGATGAGTATAGTATATTCTCGTTGTGCTCATAAATCTTTCCCCTTACAGTAGAGATTCCAATCGTTTCCTGGTCTACTTACAAAATCAGTGGAACTCACTGCAGTAATCGGCTCAAATGCCAAAACCATTCCAGGTTGAAAAAATATTTTTTTCATTTCTGAATTTGGAGTATTGTAGATATGTGGTCATTCATGTACTTTGTTTCCCACACCATGACCGGTAAGTTTTCATAATACTGAAAATCCAGCTGTAGTAATTGTCTGATATACACGATGAGAATATTCGTATAAGGCCTTGCCTGGTCAGATATGTTGGATAGCTTCATCGAGTGATTTCTTCGTTGTCTTTACTAATTCATATCCCAATGGATTAGCTGCCTCGCCTCATATAACAACCGTGATAGCTGAATCTGTTATCCCTCATTTGTAGTTTATTCAACAATCTATTTTGAGTACATCGCCATTTTTGAGTACATATGCATCAGGGATACCATGCACTACACAATCATTTACTGATAGACATAAATTTGCGGGAAATCATTGATATCCCTTGAATGCTCATTTAAGATCATTGGTTTTGATATAATGTTCTGCAACAAATTCTAATTCTATCAAAGAAATCCCGGCTTTTGCTTTGGTATATAATATATTCAAAAGCTCTGTGAGATATACGCCTGATTTTCTTATATTTTCTATTTGTTGTTTGTTTTTTATTATAATGTCTTTCATGTTGTCTTTATAATTCAGTAAATATGGAATGAATAATTTGTAATTTGGTATTAGTTGTGTCCAGTAGATCAAAATCATCATTCCCCTCTTTGACTTTCTGGCAATTCTTGAACTTCTTCCCATAGCACATAATGACATTTTTCTATGATAAATTGTGCTATTTTATCTCATTCATTGACAGAAAAATCTTCGTGTCAAAAATTTATCAAAATAACCCCAATATCGCCTCTATATCCAGAATCTATAACTCCAGCTAATACATCTATTCCATACTTATATGCCAGTCATGAACGTGGTGCAATTCTTCCATAATATCCATGAGGTATCGCTGTAGATATATTTGTCTTGAATAGTTTTCTTTCGCCTGGTTTGAGTATATATGCTTCTGTAGCAAAAAGGTCATATCCGGCATCAGAAAATGTTGCTTGTGATGGTGTTTTTGCTTTCTCTGAAAGCTTTTGAAATGAAATAATGATCTCTGACATGCTGATTATTATACAAATAAAAATATTGTTTTCTCTACAAGAGCATAGAGAAGTAATGATCGTTTTCAACAACTAAACATGTATTTCATCTCGTGATGCTACCTTGATAATATTTGGATGTGCACCGTTGTAATATTCGCTATTCCATGGTTTATCAAGCAAATACACTTTGATCCCAGTATTTGCAAGTTCTTTTGCATACTCTAGATTATCCTCTACCATGGTTGTAATTCATTGTTGTTTACAAAGCTGAGACTTACTTACTTCGTTTACAGAGAAATGGTTTGCAAAGAGTATTTCATCTCGTAGTCATTGAAAATGATTGTTTAGTCGATGTATGGTAAAATCTTTTATTTGTTCCTTTCTCGCAGTCACTATGGTAATTTTCCATCATGCTTGCTTGAGTCTTTCTAATCATTCTTTTGCTCCATGTACAGGCAAAATAGCATCACTGCTTTGAGCTTCATCTAGGAATAACCTAAAATATTTTACTCAGTCTTCTTTGGTCATTCAAAATTTATCAATATCCCAAAGATAATAAGCGGTTATATCACTTCTCGCTGCTGGTATACCATTTATTTGATAATTATGAAATTTTAGTACGCCATCTACTGTCTCGCTCAGTACCTCATCTAAATCTACTCCTATAGTTTTTTGCATGTATACTTTCTTATATAAAAGAATTATTAGTTTATAGAATCATATATGTAATTCAAATAAAAAAACCCTTCTGTAGACAGAGAGGGTATTCGATTTTTGAGCATACTACATTATTCATATCGGTCTGGGCAATACAATTTCGTATTGTTTAATATATGTTCAAAATACCATCTTCCCAGTGAATCTAATTCGTATGATTCATATAATATGCCACTATCTATTAGTGCAAAATCACATGTAAGCTGTTCTTTTTTGTGATGTTTGGAGAATGATTTGATAAAAAAATCTGAGGAGTCTTTTTTTGTGGTGTTTGGAAAATACGTATTTGACTCTATGTACCCTCCTATAAACTTGGATCTTGTGTCTTTTGACACAAATTCGATTGTTTTCATCATAGCACCATCATCTAAGGTATCTACCTTACAGCATACAAGAGTTGACTTGTATATAAGATCATTCAACTCAGATATCGAAACTGATATCGTGTCTTCTGAAAAATAGGTAGATATTGCTTTTATCTTGTTTTGTGCATAAACACTGGTAAAGATAAGCAAACCAGACAAGAACATTACAATTTTTTTCATAGTAGAGGTATTTATTTTATTTATTTTTTGTTTTTTATATTATACTGGTTGACATAAATAAGTCAAGTAATTAAAATTATCTATTAATTCTTCCAATCTTTCTGAAATTGTGTAGCAAATGTGCTGATTATGGTCGGATCTAGAAGCAATATTCAGATTTCTCTGTTTTTATCTAAAGAGGTAGCAGAGAGATTCATACTTCCGAGCAACAATATTTTATGGTCTATAAGTATCATCTTGGTGTGATTGTAGTATTGTTTAAATTTTCTTGCTTGCTCATTTCCAAAATAACGTATAAGTTCGTCATTATCTTTTGTATCAGCAACAAGAAGTTTGAATTCAGTCAATGTTTTTTTGGATTTTAAAATAGTTCGTACTCCATCATCCGTGATATATTGCGTCTGAATTATGATAGATTCTTGGGCTTCATTGAGTAATTGTTCGATCACTCCCCTGCAATTGATATTACATACCACAAGGTTTGGATGAATATCTTTCATGGTAATTTTTTCTCCTTTCCGATCTTTTTCAAAGATTGTCTGCAAACTTTTTCGTACTCAGGTATTAAAACTTTGGAAAAAATGTTCGCGATTTTTGGCAAAGGAACTATGGGTAAGATTTGCTGTTTGGATGATATATCCACTATCAATAAGATTGACCTTGGCATGGGTATATTGTGTGCCCATCTGTTTGTCAGACTTGAGCTGAATATTTTGATATCAACTAAATTCCTGACGTAAAACCTTGAGCGTATTCTGAAATTGTTGATATTTTTTATCTTCAAGAATTATCCTTATATGTACGCCACTTGCAGCTAATTTTTTTAGTGTAGTTTTGAAATCTTTTTGCGTAAATTCGTAGGTTCGGAGATCTAAATTCTGTTGTGTCGCTCAGAAATTTGAGAGTTCTTTTGCTAGACTCTCTCATGGCGAACGGAAAAATACTCACGTGATATTTTGTACTTTGCCTAGTTGTTTGTGAATAGCTTTTGTGCTTGCTTGGGGTGAATATGTGCCTATTTGGATACTCACATCTCCTATGATAATTCCTAGAGTGATAATGAGCACAAATACTCCCCAAATCATTATTTTTTTCTTCATTGTTTTTTTGACAAATAAAGAAATTTGGATATAATAATTATATAAAATCCTTTGGGTTTTTCAATAGATGTACTAAATACTATCAAATCACCCCGCCCTTTATATTTTATATTTCTTATGGCTCAACCCAGAAAAACACCTAGAGAATTAATTGATGAATCATGAAATGAATTTAAAGATGCTTGAATACATTTAGCAAAATCAACATGAAAAATTTTTACATGAACATACAAAGCTATAGATGCTCTAGATAAAACTATTGGAACAATTTGATTACCATCAAAAAATAAAATTATTGATTTTGCAAAAAACAATCTTATCAAAATTTTGCTTGCAGGAGGTCTTATCACCTATGGATGAGTAAAAACACATAATTATTATAAAGATCATATAGAACACAATAAAGAGACTCATGTGCAATGAAATAGCAATGAATTGGTATATGTACCTACAGCAAGCTATCCTCTATTTCAGAATAAAAAAATAACAGCACGTGCCCCACTCACAAAACATTATCTTTGACTTGATGTGCTTAATAAAGATGATATTATCATATGAGATACTTTGGTCTTACATCCATCACAGACTCTCCATGATTTACGAGCAGAGAAAATACTCAAATATGGTAAAAAAAATATAATGGAGTTAGATGCCATCGATATTAGCACTATGACAGATAAAGAACAAATAGATTTTAAAACTAAATATCCTATAGATGCTACATATCTATTTGTAGTGAGACCATATATAGATGGTAAGATAAATAAAACACAGGTATCTATAGATGAATTTATTTCATTGACGGAACAGATTATCAGAGAAACGGAGAATAGTATTGAAACATATGATGGTTGACTTACTGGAGACAAACAAAAACTCTTACATATTGCAAAACAAGAACTAACAGGAGAATCTATAGTAGCATATGCTATGACTGAACTATGTGAGAATAAGGAAGAATGAGAAATGAATATACAGCTATTTGACATGTTATTAAAAAATGCTGGTGTAGAATTTCTATCCTTTATACCTGCAATGTATGATTCAAAAACATCATATTGAGTATATCAATTTACTGAGTATGCTTTGTATGACACTCCTAATGAAAAAAGATGAGCAAGTAAAGTAAATAAATATATCAAAAATAAAAATAATAGACTTCCTGGTAGTGTCATGTATCTCAATACCTGGAAAAATCAGACTCAGGCTGCATATATGTTTGCAGTATACAATGTTGCTATCGGATTGAGTAACCTTAGTGATAATGAGGCAAGAAAATTATTATCATACTATACAAAAGACAAAACGAAATTTATCGACAATATTACGCAACTTATAGCAATGTGCCATCATTTCCCTGTGGATAATAAAGCACTTCAACGTTGGATACAAAATGACTTTACACAGGATATATATACGTACGGTAAAGCAAGAACATATGGTAAAGCATCCAAAACAAATTACAAATCACTCAAAAGAGCTACATAGTTTAATTAATTTTTTATCCCAACGACAAATTCTCCCTTGATGGGGAGTTTTTTTTCTTTAATTAAGGATATCGCCTCCTCTACTGTTCCTGTGAAATGTTGTTCGAACATTTTGCTCAATTCTCTCGCGATAGAAATCTGTCCATGAAATCCAGCCTGAGATAATTCTTGTAATAATTTTTCTATCCTATGGACGGATTCATATACAAAGACCGGTATCTTTGATATTAAAATTTCTTTGATTTTGGTCTGTCTTCCTTTCTTGGTAGGAAGAAATCAGAGATACATAAACTGTGACGTATCAAATCCTGCAGCTACTACAGCAGGAATAAGTGCATTAGCACCAGGTAAAATTGTGTAAGGAATATTGTATCTATTACAGAGTTCTACCATCGATTTGCCCGGATCAGAAAGTCCTGGTGTCCCTGCTTCAGCAACTAATCAGATATCACTTACTTTGAGAATATCTACATAACGTGCTAATTGATGGTCGGAAGTAAAGCTAGTAAGCGAAAAAAAGGTTTTGTCCTTATAAGGGATATCATACATACCCATGAGTTTCATTGTAGTTCTCGTATCTTCACACACAAAAAATTCCAGTGATTGGAACAGTTTCATCGCACGAATAGTTATATCGTCTTTGTTGCCTATAGGAGTTGGGATAAAGTAGAGCATAACTTTATAAAAAGACTAAAATAGAATCCATACATACTAGAATTACCTCATTCCGGTTTTTGTTGTTTAACCCTCATTCCGGCACCACGGTTTGCGGCCGGAATCTTATGATTATGTTATTTTACTAGATTCCGGCTGCAATTTCTTAACGGAGGTATAGGAGTGAATGAGGATCCCGGAATGATATACTATTGTGAGAGAAGTTTGGATGAAGTAGAGTATAAAATGTCATTGAGAATAAAAAATAAATATATATTACTTATACAACGGTTATGGGCCACAAAGATTTATTATCTTGAAGTGGTGAGGAAACCAATTGATTTCGTCTCTACGGAGCGGAACTCCCGTCAGCTTTTTTGCTTGGACGGGTTTTTTTTATTCTGCAATCAGTACTATTCATTTTTTTATCTGAATCAAATCTTCTTTCTGTAAGTCCTTGATTATTTTTTTTACCTGTTTGTGAGGAAACTCCTCTTCTATATCTTTTATATTCAATGTTTTATCAATTGTTTCATGGTTCGTCCACGTACTTGTCTATCCGAACCTTCAAATTTTGATTGTTTTGACAGTGGCTTAATCTTTGTCTTGCGAGCAGTCAAAAGCAATGCACCTTGATCCATTAGCGCATTGTGCCAATCACGAGATTTTCACTTGGGAATTACCGTTTCTGCAAAAGATTCAAGCGCTTTGGGGGTGATAGTTTCTGGGAGTTTAAAAAGAAAAATAAGCACTCTCCTAATGTTTGTATCAATAACGGGAACTGCTATGTTTCGTGCAAATGCCATAATCGCTGCTGATGTGTAGGGCCCAATTCATGGTAATTTCATTAATTGATCTCTGGTATGAGGTATTTGGGACTTGTCCCTGCTAACTATTTCTTGTGCACATATTTGGAGTCTAAGCGCTCTTGAATTAAATCCAAGTCCTGATCGATGGCTAAGTAATTCGGTCTTTGAGGCTTTTGCCAAGGTCTGATAATCAGGAAAATCATTCATCCGTCTATGAAAGTATGGAATCACTCTATCTACCTGTGTCTGTTGCAACATCACTTCTGAGATATGAATCGCATAGGGATCAGTTGTCTCCCTTCGAGGTAGTTTTCTTCCGTTTTTGCTGTACCAGGAAAGAATATTTTGTTGAATGGTGTGTATATCTTGTGACATGGTTTATAAAGAAAACAAAAGTACAATAGTGAGCATAATCCATATACTAGTAATGAGTCGAAATTTAGTGAGAAATTTTCCTTTGATGGTTTTGTGATGGAATGCTTGCATACCAAATACTGCACCTACCCATCAGCCAAGTCCCGTATATCGAAGTAAATTTTTCTCTGAGACTCTTCGTTTCTGTCCAATAGCTTTGTATTTATCTATTCATCGCACGATGAAAGTAAATAGGTTGATAAAGAGGAAATATCGTAGAGCTATAGTAGTTCGAGTCATCTATAGAATTTAAAATTTAAAATTTAGAATTAATAATTTTAAAATAAAAATTTACCATATAGAATTTTTAAACACACAAGATAAGAAAAATATTCGGGTGAAAGAAAATATTTTCATCTATATATGTATTGTTCTTGTGAAAATTTTCAATGTAATATAAAACCCCACTTGCGTGAGGCCTTTATATCTCTACTAAACTATTTTTTCTTGTGTGTTTTTACTTCTTTTTCTTTTACCTTCTCCTTTACTTTCTTATCTGTCTGGATAATAGTGAGTATAAGCCATAGTGCGAGAATCGCTATAATCACTTTGATGATAGTTACTTTGTTTATCTCATATGCATCTTTGATATCATCTCGTCGTCATAATCTATATATATCTCCCGCGACAGTAATCTCCATAGGAGCTGTCTTGCGGTATACCATAAGGAACATCTCTCATGGGGACATCGTCTCTTCTTTGTTCATCTTATAGGATAAACATCCATAGATTTTCTGGCCCGTATATGTTGGTGGTATATACATTTTCACTCTTTTTACTACTTGTGAGTTTGCTGGGATAATAAATCATGTATTATGTGTCTGGTCTATGAGTTTTGCAAAACTATTTTCCTTGCTTCTATCACTCATACATCCTATATGTCATTTTTCATCGATTGTCGTTGGTGAAAATTGAAATTTTACCTCTAGAGGCTTGTCTGGTGCTATGTTTGCAAAGACCATACAAATTTCTTTTTTTTGGCCTGGTTGTATCTGTAGTTGTAGATTTTTTGTTAATTTTTCTATCTCCAATCAGTCATTACAAAATCTTGCTCCAAGAAAATTGAGATCATTGATAGTTTCTCATTTGATTGCTTGCTTCACCATTTTAGTTTCTCCTCCTGTTTGAATTATATTGTCTGTGCTACCTGTTTGCCCAAATGATACTCACAGAGCTAGTACGCTTACTATGATAATCCCTATCATTTTTTTCATATTTTTTTTGTTTTCTTAATAATAAAATATTATTGTACTACAACTATTTTTTTTCTTGGAACAAATACTCTGTAGAGTAAAAAAAGTACAACGAGAAGAATAGCAACAACAACTCGTGTAAACATAAATATATTTGCTGTCTCCGTAATAGTTCATGATTGTTTATATTTTTCAGCTATCCCTGATGCATCAAAGTCAAAAACTGGCGTATTGTTTACGGTAAACGTTGCAGCAAATAATCATTTGTAAAATGGAATGATACCTAGATCAGCAGTAAATGTATACTTTTCCCCTGGAGTTAATTGTTTGGTATTTATATTAAATATTTTATTAAATCATAATATATTGGATACTTCTCAAGTCACACTTACATTTTGTGCTATATTTCCATCATTTTTTACTAAGAAACTTACTTTAAGTCTATTGTTTTCATCTACTTCAGCTTTAATTTTTTTGTTGGTGGTAAACACTCCTCACGTTAATTCATTTATCTTTATATTGTTTTTGATAACTCCTTCTCCTCATACAAAAAAATCGATATGTGCTGTTCTACGGACTACTAAAGTAAACATTCATCATACTCCCGCATATTGAGGAACAGCAAGCTTGTATGCTATACATCCATAGATGGCTCCACTCATTCCCAATGGGATTTTTATGTTTTCTGTAACTGTCTTATATGACTTCGCTTCTACAGTAACGCTTCTTTCATTGGTAAATGGGATAAGTTTGGAGAAACTATTTCCTGTGGTCATATCTCATTCACACATTTTTTCTCCTTGTTTTCCTATTTTGCCTTGTGAAAACCCATATACGAATTCCATAGGTTTATCTCCTACATTGAAAAAATATATACATAAATTGTTTTCTTTTCATGGTTCTAAAGATAATGATACATCTTTCTTAAGTTGTTGCTCACCTGTACCTTCGTTACAGAATCTTACTCAAACATTGTTCATGTCATCTTCTGTATACGTTGTTCAGCTTGCTCCGTATCAATAATTTACAAACAATCCACAAAGAAAACACAAAGCAACGAATCATACGATCTTACCTTTTTTATACATACTTTTGTTTAAAAAATTAAAATATAGTATAGCTGTATGGTTTTGATACCGATATAGACTACACATGTAGTGTAGGATAGATAACTATTTTTATTTCCCATACAAGCATTCTTAGTATAATTGCTATGGGGTTATTTGTTTTTTGTTGTATATATGTTTATATAGAGTTATTATTTTTATATACATAATTGACATTTTTTTTATATATCTACTTATCAAGGTATTTATTAGCTTAGCTGACTTATAATAATAGCATGTATATAAATGTCATCCTGAGGCAAAAGCAATGTCACCCTGAATGTTCATTCCTCCATATCACGTATGGAGGCAGATTGTTCTTTATAAAAAAAGGTTCTCCAAAATTTGATACATTCTCCTTCAAAACATACTTCATGTTTTGATTGAAGAATGGATGAAATCAAATTTATATAAAAAAGTCCTCGGAAATTTGATACATTCTCCTTCAAAACATACTTCTTGTTTTGATTGAAGAATGGATGAAATTAAATTCATATAAAAAAAGTCCTCGGAAATTTGACAAATAAAAAATTCTGATTACAATTACATCATACAAGAAGAAAAAAACGTTCATTAACATTATCAACATATGATATATTATATGGTCTAGGACTTTTTTATTGTCTTATATACCACTATTCTTTTGGGATAGTGTGAGAGATAATGGAAATTTTATATTTTATTTTAAACCACAAATGAAAAAATTTATGAAAATTGGAGCACTTAGCCTTACGCTTGTTGCTTCTTTATTGCTTTTAAGTAATGTTACTAAAGCTGATAATGGAGAATTATCATTAGAAATTCAAAAAGGTACTGGATCTTGTGTATATGGAACTTCAATAGATCTTGGAATTCAAACAGCATCTTATAATGCTCTTACCTTCTCTGGAGTATTTCCACAAGCATTTCGATGTGAAGATAATAATGGTACTGATGATTCTTGGGTTTTGGAAACAACAGTAGGTACTCTTACTAATTCATTAAATAATTTGTATAATATCCCTGCTACAAGCGTAGAAATGAAAAGCGATGCTTCAACAGTAGTTGCTGGTGATTGTGACATTATTGCTGGAACTACATCTTATGCTGCTATTGATAGTGTACAACCTATTCTTGGAAAAAATAATGATCTTGGAGCTATCTGTAAAATAGAAGCTCAAAATGTTTGGTTGAAGGTAGTAACTGCTCAGAATCAACCAGTAGGTGTATATACAGGTGAACTTACAGTTAATGTTCCTTCATTTTTATAGAAACCATATCTGTTATTTAAAAAAACTAGTCTAGAACGCAAAACTCCCCGTTTTGTACAGTCCTAGACTATATAATATATCAGAAAGAATGTAGAATGTAGAATGTAGAATGTAGAAATCTGCATTTTTTTGGTATTGGTAATCTGCTAGTATACAATCTACTATCGAATACGCTTGTTGTACCCTATTATATACTCTATAGCATAAATTGGCAAGTTAAATCGAGTAATATATATCGATAATTTTGTATTCTCCCCTATTGTCTGTATACTATAGAGTATATTTACCCTTATACTATATCATGATAAGAAAGAACCTTTTATGTGCATATGTTGTTGCCACGCTCCTCGTAGGAGTAGTATTTTTCATAAACAAAACATGGGCAGAGACTGCTCAATTATCATTATCAATAGTTGCATGAGGTATCTCTGATTGTACATCTGCCACGGGACTCAATCTTGGTGGTACTATGGCAGGTCCAGTAATTAAATCTTTATCAGGAAATGCATGGATTGGTCCTGATTTTGGATGTAATGATTTACAGGGTGCTACTGGATGGAACTTTAGTATGTCGTCTACAGATTTGAGTGGAATCCCGCAATGAACAATCCCCGCAAGTAATATCAGCCTTTCTATAAATGGAAACATTACTGTCACTACATGAGCTTGTGCTTCTGTCACTACAGGTGCTGGAGGAATATTAGATACAGCAAAAAATCTTATCACCAAAAATAATGGATACTGAGAGATATGTTCATTTTATCTACCAAATACGCAAGCAACAATAACTGTTAGTATACCCGCATGGTCACCTGTAGGTATATACTCATCAATACTTACTATTATCTACCCTTCTTAATATACTTTTCTTACTATACTCTATAGTAAAATATAATGAACTCGCTTTGCTCGTGTGATGAATGTAGTAAAAAAGTCCCGCAAATGTTACGGGACTTTTTTATTTTATGATGGTCATTATTTCTTGCTCTATTTCTTATGCTTTTTTGTGTCCTTGAATGCAAGCGTGCTATAATAGGTCAATAATATTCCTAGAATACCAGCAAGAACGCTTAATATAGTCATTTTATGGTCTTGCCAGAAGAATTTTATAGTATCGATACCTGCTTTGTTATATAACGCTCATCATATCTGCAGGTGAATATATGAAGCTTTGGCGTTGACTATATAAAATATTCATGAATATGAATCTGGTTTCTTTATATCTAATTGATAGACAAGGCAACCATACATATCTTTATCTCATGTCATAGTTTTTGGAACAGCAACTTTGATATGTCTGATTGCTTTTTGTCATGGAGCCAAAACGATATTGAAATCTCAGGATTTATATTTTTTTATTAGCTCAAAAAATGCTCATGAGGAATATTCATTACTACAATTTGGGACACCATTGGATTGTAAGATTCCTTCAGAAAATTGAGCTAGTATCTTTGTATCCTTACCTGTTGTTGCTGTATTGAAAAATACAATACATATATCTTTGGTCTGTCATGGCCTCATATTTAGCTCTTCATTATCTATAACTTCTCATTGATTACAAAACTTCACACTAATATCATTAAGTGCTCATAATGGAGGTATTTCTATACTACTATTTATATTGACGATTTTGTCACTACTTTTATCGATAATGAGATCAGCAGACACAAGATTAGCAAGAAGAAACAGACAAACAGAAAAAAATACTAGCAGTTTATTCATAATGGTCAACATAGGATAAAAATATATTCTTCACTAAAAACATTAAACGGTAGGTTGAGCAATGGGACTTACTGGTGCTTTTTTTATAAAAGAGCTAATTAATTTGATAAGAATGAATATTGCTACTATAGCACCACCCACAAACCACCAAGAAAAAATAAACACTTTTGCTGTTTCACTCATATTTGCTCCTTGTATCAATTCTTGTGGTAAAGAAGAGGTATCAATACTAAAGCTTGGGGTATTGTTGATATTTATCTTTATATCAAAAAGGCCCTTATAAACAGGTAAAAAATCAATTGTATGCTTAATTTCTAATGTTCCATATGCACCAAGTGTTTGAGGCTCAACAGCAAATTTATTTTGATATCAAAGAAAATTTGAAATTTGTCCATCCATAGATATTTTTTGATCTACATTTCCTTCGTTTTTAACGAGCAGAGAAATTGTTGCTTTACCATCATCATTTACCAATACTTTTATTTTTTTATTGGTAACAACTACACTTCCGGTTTGGTTATTTAGACTTACAGCATTTTTGAGACTAGCTACTCCATTGACCAAAATATCTAATCCTGCTGCCTTACGCGTTTGTACGGCAAACATTGTTGTGCTGTCTTTGACCGTATCTTTTTTTAAGCCAAAATTGATACATCAATGATGTATTCAGCTCCCTATACCTGGAGGAAGGAACAATTTATCATATTTTACGATATTTCCTCCTGCAGGAATAGTTAAGGTATCATTATCGGAAATAGCTATCATACTAGCAAAATTTCATACACCAAGATCACCACCACACATAGGCATCCCATTATTAGGTGCAATCTCTGCTGATCAATATCCATAATAAATGGATAATGGTTGGTTTCATCTATTAAAAAAAACTAAACACAATTTCTTATCATCTCAATCATCAATAGTTACTAAATCTCTTTCGGTCAAAAGACTACTTTCTACTCATTTATTACAAAACCTAAATTCTATATCATTTATGTAATCATAATTAACTGATTTCTCTGGTGTTTCTACTAAGGGAACAGTTTCTACACTTGTATTTTCTATTGTTTCATTTCCGGATTGTGCGAGAACAAAAGAAAAAATAGATACGATAAAAACCAATCATACTACAATTTTTTTAGACATTTTTATATAAAAAGTAATAAAAGCATTACTGTACGTTAATATGTTTACCATAAATAAAATCAAGATGTTTTTTATATTCATGTCCCCCTTTTATTGTTTTAAAAAGTACCCTAAAATTTGCTTTTTTTAAAAAATCAGCTATACTTAGAGTAAGAATCTGTTCGATTCTCTTTCGAATACTTTTTACTCTTTTTATATGACACAATGAAAAAAAATTTTTTAATGGTATCTGTTGTTGCAACATTACTCGTAGGAGTATTGCTTGTAATCAATAAAACACACGCACAAACTGCACAATTATCATTATCTGTAACTGCAGGAACTATTAATACTTGTATCGCTGCAACTGGTATTAATATATGAAGTATCTGAGCTTCTGCATCAGTTACTACATTATCATGAACTACTTGGCTTGGTGGTAATTTTGGATGTACTGATTTGAAAGGATCTGATTCATGGAATTACACTATGTCATCTTCAGCTTTAGCAGGTTCTCCTGCATGATCAATAGCTGCAAGTAATGTTACATTAACTCCAAGTGGATCTATTACTGTCAGTACATGAGCTTGTCCTTCTGTGACTGCTGGTGCTGGATGAACATTAGACTCAGCAAAAAACCTTATTACAAAAACTTCTGGTAACTGACAAATTTGTACATTTTTCCTTCCATCAACACAGGCAAAAATTACTGTTTCTATACCAGCATGGTCACCAGTAGGTTCTTATACTTCAACACTTACTATTGTTTACCCTTCTTAATACAGTACCTACTATATTCGTTACTACAATAGTCTACAGAAATGTAGACTATTTTTTTCTTTGCTTTTTAGCTGAAGTATGCCATTATATACATAATGGATATATAATTATACTTTCCTTTTTCATAAACGGAACATCTTTAATGTAAACGAATAGACTTATCTTTTTATTTAAACAACCATTTTAAAAAAAATGTTATAAAATTTGCTTTTTAAAAAAAAGTAGTTATACTTAGAGTAAGAATCTGTTCGATTCTCTTTCGAATACTTTTTACCTTTTTTATATGACACAATGAAAAAAAATTTTTTAATGGTATCTGTTATTGCAACATTACTCGTAGGAGTATTGCTTGTAATCAATAAAACACACGCACAAACTGCACAATTATCATTATCTGTAACTGCAGGAACTATTAGTGCTTGTACCGCTGCAACTGGTATTAATATATGAAGTATCTGAGCTTCTGCATCAGTTACTACATTATCATGAACTACTTGGCTTGGCAATAATTTTGGATGTACTGATTTGAAAGGATCTACATCATGGAATTATACTATGTCATCTTCAGCTTTGGCAGGTTCTCCTGCATGAACAATAGCCGCAAATAATATTTCATTAACTACAAATGGAGCTATTACTGTCACTGCATGAACTTGTCCTTCTGTGACTACTGGTGCTGGATGAACATTAGATACAGCAAAAAACCTTATTACAAAAACTGCTGGTAACTGACAAACATGTACATTCCACCTTCCTACAGCACAGGCAAAAATTACTGTTTCTATACCAGCATGGTCACCAGTAGGTTCTTATACTTCAACACTTACTATTGTTTACCCTTCTTAATACAGTACTTACTATATTCGTTACTACAATAGTCTACAGAAATGTAGACTATTTTTTTCTTTGCTTTTTAGCTGAAGTAATAAAACTAGAACTATTGATAGAAAACAACTTCTCCTTGATTTTTTTTTGATTTTGGATAGAAAATCTGTGTCTTTATTTTTTTGTTTGCTCATGGGTAGCTCAAAACATATGTTCTTTTGGATAAGCTGAATAGCTCTTTTGTTATTTTCATCATTATTCTATTTTGCATTCGCTTGATCAGAACAATGAATACTCCGTTTGGAAATCGTAGGTATGGGCATCAGACATGGTACTCCTAGTAATGTAAATCTATGAACACCTACAACATCTCTTGGTGATCAAGAAATCACTGGACAGTTTGATGATAGCTTTTGGGTAGAAGACCTTCAGTGATATATCACTGGACATTATTCTACGATCCAATGTGATGGTGTCTATGGTTCCGCATGAAATAGACTTACATGAGTATATTTCAAAGCAGAAAATTCTATTCCTACTTTGCTTGAATGAACAACCGGCAATGTATTTATAGGTACGGGGTTAGATACGTATCAAAATATTCTTTCTCCTATAACCTATATATATAAACCCACCAACATAAGTAATGCATGAGTACTTAATAGATACTGAGATACCCCACGATTGAAAATCGTTATTCCTGGATGAACTCCTCCGGGTACCTATAGCGGTACTATTGTATTTAGTCTTTACTCGTATTAATAGAGATTAACACATTATAAGATTAAAAGATTGAGAAGTGATTTCTCAATCTTTTAATATTTTCATTGTGAGGAACGAAGTAATCTAATGAATCATACCAAGATTGCTTCACTTCGGTTCGCAATGACATATGTTTTTAATGTATATATACGTTTTTTATCCTTCATTAATTATCGCATTAATCCCCTCTGGCTACTTTAGTCGCCTCTGGCGACCATTTTTATAAATACGTCAGATGGTACATTTACGTTTCCTATGGCTTTCATTTTCTTTTTACCTTCTTTCTGCTTAGCGAGAAGCTTTCTTTTTCTACTCACATCACCACCATAACACTTTGCAAGGACATCTTTTTTCATAGCAGAGATATTTTCTCTCGCAATCATCTTATTGCCGATACCTGCCTGCAAAGGAATAGCGAACATGTGTTTGGGAATCAGTGTCTTTAATTTTTCTACCACTTCTTTCCCGAGATAATATGATTTATCCCTATGGATAACTCGGCTTAATGCTTCTACCTTTTCGTTGTTGATATATACATCCAACTTGATCAAATCTGCTGGCTGATATTTTTTGAATTCATAATTCATCGTAGCATAGCCTTTGGTTGCGGATTTGAGTCTATCATAAAAGTCAATAATTATCTCTCCCATCGGTAATTCATAATGCCGAACGACTCTCGTTTCGTCAATATAATCCATATTAATCAGTCTGCCTCTATATTCTTGGCAAAGCGCCATAATGTTCCCTGCATACTCTTGTGGTCATACCACTTCTACTGCTGCTATTGGCTCCCATATTTCATCTATCAATCACTGATCTATCATATCCGATCATGATTTCACTACTAACCACGAAGTAAGCTCTTCTCTTCTTTTTTCTGCCTGTTCGTTCGTCGTGTTGGGTCAAAGAATATGTTTATACATTCATGTGGTGAGTAAATGATGAATGTTGGATCAGGATTTGATAGCATCTAATGAAAGATTTTTGGATTTGATCAAATATATAACCGTTGGAATCGTGAAAATCGTCTCCATATTATATTCTCTAGATAATCTCTCTTTGACGATATCCATATGCAACATTCACAAAAAACCACAACGGAAGCCAAATCCTAATGCTTTGGAATCTTCCAATTCATACTCTATAGCACTATCGTTCATCGATAATTTATCCAAACTATCTTTGAGTTTATCATAATCTGTAGTATCGATAGGATATACCCCCGCATAGACGAATGGTTTTACTCTTTTGAAGCCTGGGATAGCAAGTTTCTTTTTTTCTATAATATCAAAATTTCTAGATATTCATCATACAAATGTATCTCATATTTGTACGTTTCTCACTGATTTTTCTCAGGTAACTATGTATCCTATCTGTCAATGAGCAATAGTCTTATCTATCTTATACTCTGGAGTAAAATATCATACCTCTGTGACATCAATGTATTTATCTGTATGGATAAGATATAATTGATCTCATACTTTAATACTTCACTCTACTACCTTTATATAAGCTACTACTCATTTATATGTATCATAGACACAATCAAAAATCAGTGCTCTAGATGTTAAGCTTTGCATACAATTTTATATAAATAAACAAAAAATAAATCAGACTCTTGTTTATGGATAAATTGTTTTTTTTCAAGTCATTGCATATTCATTGACTTTTTGTCATATATCGTTATAAAATATTTTTAATATTTGAATGTATTCTATGTTGCAAAACGCACCTGATTTTTATCAAAAAGAAACTTCTCATCCGTGATTGAGAGTAGTTACCGAGAGCTGATCCAAAGCAATCAAGCAATCTAAAAAATTACTTAGCTCATTTTCCATAAAAAAAGCTTCAAAACGATTTGTTGCCTTTTTACAAGAAGAATGTACTGATCTATGATTAGACGAAAAAAAGATTACATTACTCATTAATAGACTTAGCAAACATTATATCAAAAAAGATTCTGTAAAAGATTTGAATCCTATTATTAGTGCTATTGAATCTTTACTTACAAATCAAAGATTTATAGATAGATTGGATAGCTATCTTTCTGATAGTACTATGACGAATTTTGCTAAAATGTTTTTTTATAAAAATGGAAAAATTACCTGTAATAACCTACAAAATAATTTATTATCAAGAGTAAAAAGATATAATTTGTCATCTAAAGCTATAAGTGATTTATCAAAAAAAGAACTTTTGGATGTGTTGCAAGTAAACAATAGATTCAAGTGAGAAGATAGCTTAAATCACAAAGTAATAGATGTTAGATGAAGATGAAAAGATAGAATCTACTTACTACAAAACTATAAAACAGCCAAAATGGTAGATGGGAAATTGGTACTACTAGAAGATATTGAAGCCAACAAAAAGATTGCATATAATGAAGCTATTGAGCATAATAAAGAGATTGCGGATGATCAAAACATACAAGAGGAAGAAAAAACTACTGACAATGAACATAGTAAACCTAGTACATATGAAGCAGAAATAGTGTTAGATGAAACAGATGTCTTAGCCACAGCAAAAGCAGTAGAACTAGGTGAATTATGATTGCCTGAAGGACAATGATTACCTGAGATTGAAAATAAAGATATACCCTTACACAAGATACATCAACAAGAAAAAATATGAATAAGTTGAAAAACATATACATATATAGAAAACACTAGCAAAAGTATAGACCGATCTAGAAAATCTATACATGTAATGGATAGCAATTGAAAAACATATCGATTTATATCTATGCCAGATTGAAGTTTGCTAGATAATTGCAAATGAAATGACTGAAAAGATTATGAAATAATTGATTATGTTTCTGCAAATCAAAATACAGGTAGTTTTGATATTGTTAGCATCAAAGACATAAATAATGAAGAGCAGAATTTAAGGCTTTTGGTTCCTGAATACTGAAAATTTATTATACAAAAAAATATATTAATTGAGAAAAAATGACTCAAAAACTGGTTTATGAAAAACAATCTCATACAATTGTTTTATAAACTTATTGGCAAAGAATCTTATGAACCTCATGATACATTTGACATCAAAGATTTTTCTTGGGATGGAAATAGACAAGATTATATCTATACTTTATCTAATTGAGAAAAAATTTCTATGGATAGTGCAGCTACTAAAAAATCATAAATTTCTTATTTATTTGGGTTGAGGAATCCTACTTATAATAGCATCCAAAACTTGTTCTACTCACTCCCCTGTTTTTCATGAAACCAATAATATTTCTGATTTATCGATACCGATAACATTTTCTATTTCATGTGCTACTCTATCAGGTTTTGCTGCTGGAAGATCAATTTTATTTAGTACGGGAATGATAACCAGATTTTGATCTATCGCCTGGTAAAGAACCGATAATGTTTGTGCCTGTATTCCTTGTGATGCGTCAACGAGCAAGATAGCTCATTCTACTGCAGCCAATGAGCGAGAGACTTCATATTGGAAATCTACGTGTCATGGAGTATCTATGAGATTGAATTCATAGCCTTTTCGTTGCATACGTGCAGGAGTAAGTTTGATAGTTATTCCCCTCTCCTGTTCGATATCCATACGATCAAGCATCTGATTGTGATCTATTTTTCTGACTGTTCAGGTAATCTCTAGCATCCTATCTGCCAGTGTTGATTTCCCGTGATCTATATGTGCGATGATACAAAAATTTCTTATTTGCATACTCAATTACATGAATAATGAAAAATTAATAATGAATAATGAAGAATTTGTCTCATTATGGACTATCATTACCTTATTATGCTTTAAGCTTTGAGCTTTCTGCTTTACGCATATTATGAAATAGCTTATTGAATTCAAGAAAGAGTTTGCTACTAACTCATATTATTTTAGAAGCTTGTGTATTTCTGATTTAATTTCCTCGTCTGATATTTTTTTGAAAATATATCAATTATCTTGTATATCTTTGCATCATAATTGAATATTTCAAACATCTGCATATGTATATTGACGTATATCCATATCATAATTTTTCATTATTTTTTCTTCTGTCTGAG
>Ga0247840_10003267_pt1 | contig 27640 bp, 31 predicted proteins | sample LaCruzMarch2015__FD_192404 | JGI IMG/M metagenome (GOLD analysis project Ga0247840, IMG submission 192404) | Freshwater microbial communities from meromictic Lake La Cruz, Castile-La Mancha, Spain - LaCruzMarch2015_17m | ecosystem: Environmental > Aquatic > Freshwater > Lake | place: Spain...
TCGTTCCTGCTGATAAGAAACTATATGCTTTAAGAGATGTTACTGCGACAGTTCCTTCTATACCTTTGATTGCTTCTTCGATCATGTCTAAGAAATTAGCTTCTGGGGCAGATACGATTTTATTGGATGTTAAATATGGTGATGGTGCTTTTATGAATACACCAGATCAAGCTAAAACTTTAGCCAAAGCAATGATCGATATCGGTAAAATGATGAATCGTGATGTCAAAGCTTTGATTACCGATATGAATGTTCCTTTAGGTAATGCAGTAGGGAATGCATTAGAAGTCAAAGAAGCCATTATGACCCTTAAAGGTCAAGGACCAGAAGATTTAACTGAACTTTGCTTAAAGGCAGGGGCAGTCATGTTGTGTCAAGCTCAGATTTTTGATGATCTTGATCAAGCAGAACACGCATTAAAAGCTCAATTACATAATGGACTGGCTCTTCAAAAGTTAGCCGATATGGTTAAGGCTCAAGGAGGGGATCCTAATCAGATCCTAAATCTTGATTTATTGCCTGATTCTAAATTCAAATCAGATATCGTATCTGATAAACAAGGTTATGTTAACTCGATGCATACGACCCAATTAGGTCATTTAGCGATGGTTCTAGGGGCTGGAAGAGCTACGAAGGAAGATAAAATAAATCCTGCTGTAGGTTTTATCTTACATCGTAAAACAGGTGATCGTATTCAAAAAGGTGACATCTTAGCGACAATCTATCATGATGGTCCATTAACGGATCTGTGGATTTCTGATTTTAAAGAAGCATTTCAGATCGCATCTGAACCCATCGACAAAGTTCCTTTGATCTATGATCGTTTATAGAAGGTGAAAATGGTACGTTTCCAAGTTAATCTGGATCAATTTGAAGGTCCTTTAGATTTAATGCTACATTTGATTAAGGAAAAGAAACTTGATCTTTTTAACTTAGAAGTTGATGTTTTGATTGATCAGTATATTGAATATATTCATGCATTAGATGAAACTCAACTTGAAATCGCAAGTGAATACCTGGTAGAATTGGCCAGCTTGATCGAATACAAGTCAAAGAAATGTTTACCTGTTTCAGATCCTATATTAGATGTTGCGAATTATGAGAAAGATACGAAAGATGAACTCGTTAGACGCTTGATCGAATACCAGAAATTCAAAGATGTTTCACAACGTCTACAGTCTCGCTATGATGAACGTCAACTTCAAATGGATAAACCAGCTGATCTAAGCTATCTCAATGATATCGATGATAAATATCACTATTATGAGTCTGATGTGTATGAACTCATCAAAGCCATGGAGAAATGCATCGCAAGATTTCATTTATCTCATCCATCTCAAGTTCAATTTACGAAAAGCGAGATATCTTTAGAAGAGAGAATGCTTCAGATCCTACAAATGATCACCGAAAATAAGTTGATCTATGATTTTGAAGAATTCATTAAAGATGCATCGTCTTTGAATCTCTTCATCGTAAGTTTTCTTGCCATCTTAGAGTTAATCCGAAAAGGCATATTGGCCATTGATACAGTCAGTGATGAACGCATCACATTTAAATTGGGAGAACATTATGGAAAATCCAAATAAATCGATATTAGAAGGCATCATCTTCATCTTTGGAGAAGATGGGGTTACCTTAGAGCAGCTTTCATTGGCGATAGATTATCCAATCGATCTAACGAAGCTTCTTTGCGATGAACTTATCACGCATTATCATCATGATGATCGTGGAATGGAATTGGTTGTATTCAATGATAAGTATAAATTTATAACTAAACCCTTTATACGTTCCTATGTTGAACGTATTTTGACCTTATCTAAGACAAGACAATTGTCTCAATCAGCTCTAGAAACACTTGCCATTATTGCTTATAAACAACCCATCACACGTGTTGAAATAGAAGAGATTAGAGGTGTAGGATGTGAACTTATGCTTAAGAAACTACAGGCGATGGAACTGATCACCGAAAGTGGTAGAGCTGATGCAGTAGGTAAACCCATTTTATATTCGATCACAGAATCATTTCTAGACTTATTTAAGCTTATGAGTTTGGATGAATTACCACATCTTCCTAATTATGAAGATCGTAGTGAAGAAAGCCAATTGTTCGAATAAAATGGAAAGATTACAGAAGATCATCGCAAAAGCAGGCATTACTTCTAGAAGGAAAGCCGAAGAACTCATTAAAGAAGGTAAAGTCCAAGTCGATGGACAAACCATCACAGAAATGGGTTTCATCGTCAATAAGGGAAGTATTGTTACTTATGAAGGTAAGAAATTAGCAGGAGAAAACAAAGTCTATTTTCTCTTAAATAAACCTAAAAAAGTACTTAGTTCTGTCAGTGATGATCGAGGAAGAACCACAGTAACTGATTTGATCGAGACTACAGAAAGAATTTATCCTGTAGGACGTCTCGACTATGATAGTACAGGTGCTTTACTATTGACCAATGATGGTGATTTTTCAAATGCGTTAACTCATCCAAGATATCACTTAAAAAAACTATACGAAGTCAAATGTAATGGGATTCTTAGTGATAAAGATGTAAAAGCTTTAGAAACAGGCATAGATCTTGATGGAGTTATGACCTTAGCTACGGAAGTTATATTAGTAAAAAAGGATCTAAAAAGAAGAGAAACTGAATTTAAGATCACACTTGTTGAAGGAAAGAACAGACAAATTAAAAGAATGATTGAATCCTTTGGATTAAGCGTTTTAAGCCTTCATAGAGCTCGATTTGGGACACTTGGGCTTAGTGACCTTAAAGCAGGAGAATATCGTGTATTGAAGCCCAGTGAGGTTGAAGAATTGATTCAATTGGCGAATGAAGGGAAGATAAAGTAATGCACCAGTTTTTTGTAACTCAAGAATTACAAATCAATAGCTCTATCGATTTCTCAAAAGATATCGCTTTTCAAATAGGAAACGTTCTTAAATTAAGATCAGGTGAAACAGTCTGGATTTGTGATCAAAAGAAAATGTTTGAGGCTCAACTCAATATCCAAGGTAAAGCAGTAAGCGCTACTTGTGTAAGAGAAATATCGATTGAACCACTTAAAATCAAAGTAACTTTGATTCAAGCCCTCATTAGAAGAGAGAAGTTTGAACTTATTCTTCAAAAAGCTACTGAATTAGGCGTAGATAGGATCGTTCCTTTGATCATGGAACGGAATGTCGTTAAATGGGAAAATGAACCTGAAAAGATGCTTCGATATAGAAATATCTTAAAAGAAGCTGCTGAACAATGTCATCGATTAACTATTCCGGAAATCGTTGAACCTATACATTTAAAAAGTATCGGTACATATAAGAGTGAGCTTAACTTCGTAGCGTATGAAGTTGAAGATAAAGAACACCAACTTAAAAAGCGTCTAAAAAAGTGCGATTCTGTTTCGATCATCATAGGACCAGAAGGTGGTATTAGTCCAAGAGAAATTGATTTACTCAACACATCAGGTTTTGAGAGCGTTAGTTTAGGGTCTCGAATCTATCGTGCAGAAACAGCGGCGATGGTGGCGATTCATACCGTTGATTGTGTACTTGATCTATGAAAAGAATAGAAAAACTCATCAATAAGCACGGTTTGAATCTTTTTAAAGTAAAATCAACTAAAGTTTTGATTGATTACTATACTAAGACAGCCAAGCAAGAACAAAACTTCAAACTCAAAATCAAATCAGAACTTGATTTCTTTAATGCTGCGATACTTAATGAATCCTTGAAAAATAAAAGATTATTTGAGGAAACCTATGAAAGAGAAAGAAAAGAATTAAGTGATCTGTGGCCTACATTAAGTTATCAAGAAAGAAATAAACTGATCAACATCAAAATTAATGAAGTAAAGAAAAGATGTAAGTCATTTAAGAGTGTGAAGGGGACTAGGATATGGATCGCTTTCTTTGATGAATTACTAAATACTCTCTATGATAAAGAGATGAACATCTTTGATTTGGAGCAGTATTTTAATTTGTATAAAGATTATAAAAGTAGAATGATTTCCAGTTCAGATTATGGAATTACACCATTTAGAGATGAGTTTATTGACGTAAAAGTAATCGACTCAAGTGAGAATAGGGTAATTTTCTACTATGAACCACTTAAATCAATCTTCTTACTATCTACAGCTAAAGACCAATGGGAACTAAATAAACTTTGCTTATACAAGGAATATACACTTAATATTGAGGATTATGCGAAATTTATTGTGTTGATGAATGCTTTAGTTGATCGTAAAATGTTTGTTTTGATTGATGAATTATTGGATTCATCATTGATCTCAGATAAGGTAAGAAAATCACTTATTAAGTTTAGGAGGAAAAGTTGATGAGAACTTTTTCTATTGTGACATTAGGATGTAAAGTGAATGCTTACGAGTCTGAATACTATAGAGAAGTATTAACTCAGAAAAATTATATGGAAGTCGAAGGTTTTGAAGACAGTGACCTAATTATTATCAATACTTGTACAGTTACAAACCAAGCAAGCTTTAAAAGTCGTCAAAAGATCAATCAAGCTAAGAAACTGAATCCTAGTGCTAAATTGGTCGTAGTTGGATGTTATGTCCAAAGCAACCATGAAGAACTACAAGAAAAATACAATATCGATCTTTTGATCGGTAATAAGAATAAAGATCGATTTGCTGAACTGATCGAATCTATGGATACAGATGTTTCATCAGATTTTAGTATGCCAAAAGTGTTTGAAAACATACCAATCACGAATTTTAAGAATAAAACAAGAGCTTTCTTAAAGATACAAGATGGCTGTAATCAATTTTGTTCCTATTGTATAATCCCGTATACACGTGGAAGAGAGCGTTCATTACCACAAGATGACGTGATCATGATGGTAAAACAACTTGAGAAAGAGCATCTAGAGATCGTATTGGCTGGAATTCATACTGGTAAATATGGGACAGATATAAAAAGCAATTTAAGCGAACTAATCCAACGAATATTGGATGAAACTAAGATAGAACGCATACGATTATCCTCCATAGATATCAATGAAGTCGATGATCGATTGATCGATCTTATGAAAAACAATACCCGTTTAGCTCAGCATCTTCATATTTCACTACAATCAGGAGATGATGATGTACTAAAACTCATGAATCGTCCATATTCGACAGCACTATTTAAAGAGCGAATTCAAAAAATAAGAGAAGAAATTCCTAATATTAGTATATCTACTGATGTGATCGTAGGATTTAGTAATGAGACTCAGGAACGATTTGAGAATACATTAGAGTTTATAAATGAAATCAAGTTTAGTTTTCTTCATGTTTTTCCTTATTCAATTCGTAAATTCACCAAAGCTGCTCAATATGAACAATTAAATAGCGAAGAAACCAAGAAGAAAAGAGTTCATATTTTAACCGAACGTTCTAAAGAATTATATGAACAACATCTTAAATCGCTTATTGGTTATAAAGTATCTGTCTTGCTGGAAGGCAAGGATGAAAGAGGAGTATTTGGCTTTAGTAGCGCTTATGATTCTGTCAGTATACCGGAAATGACAGACTTAAGTCATGTTATAATAGATTGTGTTATTGTGGCATCTGACCATGATACCCTAACAGCGAAACCCATATGAAACTAAACCTACTCTTTAAAAATGCTAAACCGATCGAAATTGATTCATTAATGTCGGATTCTCGTCTACACATAAAGAATTCACTTTTCTTTTGTTTGAAAGGGATGAAACATGATGGACATCTTCACATCAGTCAAGCGGTTGATAATGGTGCTGTTGCGATAGTCCATAGTGATGATTTATCGACCTATATTCCTTTTGTAGAATACATTAGAGTAGATGATGCTTATGCTGCTTTAAATAAAGCGGCCACAGTATTTTATGATTATCCTTGTGATAAATTAAAAGTATTTGGGGTGACAGGAACCAATGGTAAAACAACCATTGCGAAAGTCATCAAATCTGTCTATTCTGATTATCAGAATTGTGGTTATGTAGGTACGATCGGTATTGAGTATGGTAGTGTCGCAGAAAAACCTGATTTTACGACCCCAGAAGTCATTAGTTTACATGAAGTTCTAAACAGAATGATTAAAGTTAAAATGAAAGCTGTCGCCATCGAAATTTCGAGTCAGGGACTTGAACAACATCGAGTGGATGCTTTGAGACTCAAGAGCGCTATTTTTACCAATCTTACCCATGATCATCTTGATTATCATGGGACGATGGAGAACTATTATCAAGCCAAGAAGAAGATATTTACTTTATTGAATAATGATGGATACGCGATCTTAAATATAGATGATCCTTATGGTGTAAGACTAAATGAAGAATTAAGTTGTAAGAAAAAAACCTATGGTGTTATTGGAGATGCTGATTATAAGGCTATCAATATCGTTTTTAAAGATGATGAGACAATTTTTGATTTGATCATCCAAGAGAAAACATACAAAGTATCAACGAATCTCTTAGGGATGTTTAATGTCTATAATCTATTGGCAGTTATCGCTTCTTGCCATCTTAATGGGATAAGAGTCTGTAATATTCTTGAAAGTGTAAAAGCTTTACCTCAAGTCGATGGTAGACTTCAACATGTCAAGATGGGTCAAAACTACCGTGTCATCGTCGATTATGCGCATACTCCTGATGGTTTTGAGAAAGTATTTGAATATGTTGACATCATTACCCCAAAAACCAATAAGATCATCGCTGTGTTTGGAGCGGCAGGATTAAGAGATACTAAGAAAAGAGCGATATTAGGGTCGATTGCAGATCGTTATTGTACCAACATCATCGTCACAGAAGAAGATCCAAGAACAGAAAACTCATTGGAGATTCTTGAGCAGATAGCCTCTGGTATAAAAAGTACAAGACACTTAATCATTCTGGATAGATATGATGCGATTCGTCAGGCCATAGAATTGGCCAATAAGAATGATACTGTGTTGATCCTAGGCAAAGGCAATGAAGACTATATTTATAGAGCGAATGGTAAAGAAGACTGGATAGGCGATGTTGACGCTTGTGAATCAATCTTAAAAACAATCGATGAGGAAAAGGAGAACCATCATGTATAACACGTATATCGATCATACTTTGCTTAAGCAGAATGCAACCAAGGATCAGATCTTAAAGCTGTGTGAAGAAGCCAGAACCTATCAATTTGCTTCTGTGTGTGTTAATCCAACATGGGTCAAGACCTGTAAAGAAGCATTAAAAGGCTCCAAAGTTAAAGTCTGTACTGTTATCGGATTTCCTTTAGGTGCTACGACCACAGAAACCAAAGCTTTTGAAGCTCATTTGGCTTTATTTGAAGGCGCTGAAGAATTCGATATGGTCATCAATGTAGGAGCACTTAAAGATGGTAACAATGAACTCGTTGAGGAAGACATCGCTGCTGTAGTAAATGCTACAGGCGGCTTAACTGTTAAAGTCATCATTGAAACCTGTTTATTGACCGATGAAGAAAAAGTAAGAGCTTGTCAATTGGCAGTTAAAGCAAAAGCTCATTTCGTAAAAACATCGACTGGTTTTTCTACCGCAGGTGCGACCATTGCCGATGTTAAGTTGATGAAAGAAACAGTAAAAGGTCTTGCTTTGGTTAAAGCAGCAGGTGGTGTTAGAACCTTAGAAGACGTCAAAGCCATGATCGAAGCAGGTGCTGATCGTATAGGAACCTCTGGTGGTGTTGCTTTAATGACACAAACTGAGATGAAAACATCTTATTGACCTTGATTTAATCAAATAACTTGGTTATAATTGTAAACGTGCCGAGAGGAGGGATGTAAATGCCACGTATAGTCTTAAAAGATAATGAGAATCTTGATGATGCTCTGCGCCGCTTTAAAAGAAGTGTCTCTCGTAACGGTACATTAGCCGAAACCCGTAAAAGAGAATATTATGTTAAACCGGGCGTCAAACGTAAACTCAAATCTGAAGCAGCCAGAAAAGCAAGCCGCAAAAAATAGAAGCCATTGGCTTCTTTTTTATTTATAATAGAAGTAACAGAACCGAGGAACTCCTTTGATCCATAAAACAAGCTATCCAATCGAAGTATGCAATTTTGAAGAATTTCAAACCTTATGTGGTCAACAGGATGAGAATCTCAAACTACTTAAGCAAGTCTTTAGTGTCGAGTTTGTTTTAAGAGATAATGCAGTAATTCTAGATACATTAGATCAGGATCTTTGTTTAAACATACAAAAGACGCTTAACGGACTTATACGTTGGATCAAGATGGGAAAGACGCCTGATGAACGAGACATCATCTATCTATCACATTGTGTCCTAAACAATACAGAAGAATCCTTTTTTAAACTTAACAGTAGAATCATTGGAAGAACTGCCTTCAATAAACCCATAACCATCAAGACCTTAGGTCAACAAAAGCTTATGGAAGCAATGACTGATTATGATATGGTTTTTGTTTCTGGTCCTGCAGGGACTGGTAAGACTTATTTATCTGTAGTATATGCAGTAGATTTGCTTAAGAAGGGCGATGTTAAACGTATCGTACTAACTAGACCCGTAGTAGAAGCAGGAGAATCACTTGGTTTTTTACCTGGAGATTTAAAAGAGAAAGTAGATCCTTACCTAAGACCTCTCTATGATGGCTTAAACGATCTACTAGGCAATGAACAAGTTCAAAAGTACATTGAGAAGGGCATCATCGAAATCGCTCCTTTGGCGTATATGAGAGGTCGTACCTTAGAAGATGCTTTTGTGATCCTAGATGAAGCACAGAATACAACCAAGAGTCAGATGTTGATGGTATTGACTCGTATGGGCTTTAGAACCAAGATCATCATCAATGGAGATACAACTCAAGTTGATCTTAAACAAGATTCAGGATTCATACAGGCATTAAGACTATTGAAAGGTAAAAAAGACATAGGTTTCGTTGAATTAACAGCTGTCGATATCGTTAGAAATCCTTTAGTTCAAATTGTTATTGAGGCTTATTCTAATAAGTCTTTGTAAGTAAAAGAAACTGTTTATTCTTTATCAGCTACAAAAAGCTTACTCTATGATTATGGTATAATTGTATGGTGAAAACTACCTTAATCAATCAAACTGAAAACAAGGATTTTATATCCTTAAGATCTAAAATTACTAAAATCAATACAAAAGTAAGCCAAAGTCTAAAACTACCGCTTAATTTTACTTATTCTCTTGTATTAGTAAATAGTGAAACCATTCAAACCATCAATCGAGATTACAGACACATCGATAAACCAACAGACGTCATCAGTTTTGCTTACAATGATGGTATTGAAGCGTATAATGACTTCTCTGAAGAAATTGGAGATATCTTTATAAACCTTGATTATGTGAATAAACAAGCCATCGATTATGGTCATAGTCCTCAACGAGAATACTTATTCTTAATAACCCATGGAATCTTACATCTATTAGGCTATGATCATCAAAACCCTGAAGATGAGAAGATTATGTTTGATTTACAAAAGGAGATCCTCAATGACATCGCCCCAAGATAATGTTTTGGTACGGATATATAAAAAGTTCAGATATGCTTTTGTTGGGTTAGTAGATGGGATACTCCACGATTTTAGTATTCAATTACAGTTTGTTTTTGCTACATTTGCTCTGGCAGTTGCGCTCATATTCAAGTTCACACACATCGAGATCAGTATACTCATGGTGTGTATTGGGATGGTCTTATGTTTTGAATATCTCAACAGTGCTGTAGAAGCCATGATCGATCATCTTGAGCCTAAATTTTCACCTCAAGCTAAACTCGCAAAAGACTTGGGAGCCGCTTCGGTTGGGATCAGTGCTTTGATTTCCTTGATCATAGGCGTTATGTTTTTAATTAATCACATCTAGGAGGATTCCATGAATCACGATGAACTGCTTAAATTGGCTTTTAAAGCCATGGACAATGCTTATGCTCCATATTCTCATTATCATGTAGGTGCTGCTGTCTTAACGAAAGATGGTAAGACATTCATAGGGGCCAATATAGAGAATGCTTCTTATGGGGCCACCAATTGTGGAGAAAGAAGTGCGATATTTTCTGCGTATTCTCATGGATATCGTAAAGATGACATAACGACTATCGCCATCGTCACCAATGGTCATAGAGTAGGGGCTCCTTGTGGGATCTGTCGTCAAGTCCTTTCTGAATTGATCGATGAGAATTGCCCAATACTTTTATCTAATGGAAAAGAAACCATGACTAAAACCGTCGCTGAGCTTTTACCGATGCGTTTTACTCAAGAGGATCTTTAATGAAGGTTGGATTTGTTGCCCTTATAGGGCGTCCTAATGCAGGCAAGAGTACCTTACTTAATCAAATTATGAAGGATAAGATTTCTATCGTATCCGATAAAGCACAAACGACTAGAAATAGTATCAAAGCTATATTATCCACTGAAGAATCTCAGATTATCTTTATCGATACACCGGGAATCCATAAACCATTTCATGAATTAGGTAAACAACTCAATAAAACAGCCGTATCTGCGATGGATGGTGTCGATATCGTTTATTTTCTATTGGATGCGACCAAACCTTTTGGGGTAGGTGATCAGTTCGTTTTGGATCTTGTGAAGAGAGAACATATACCAATCTTTTTAATATTCAATAAGATTGATCTTCTTACACGCGAACAAATGATCGTTAAACTGACTGAACTCAATGAGACTCAATTATTTAGTGAAATCATTCCTGTAAGTGCTATAAATAACGATAATGTTGAAACTTTACTTAAAGTAACCAACTCTTATCTACCAGAAGGTGAAGCCTTATATCCAACGGATATGATCACAGAATTTCCTGAACAGTTCTTCATTACAGAAATCATTCGTGAACAGATCTTGATCTCAACTTCAGAAGAAATACCTCATTCTGTAGCGATCTTAATTGATAGTTTCAAGGAAGATAAACAATCTATTCTAATACAAGCCAGTATTTTGGTTGAACGAGATTCTCAGAAGTCGATCATTATCGGTAAACAAGGTCAAAAAATAAAAGCCATTGGCAGTGGAGCTCGCGTTATTTTAGAAAAACGTTTAGGAAAGCCGATATATTTAGATTTGATCGTTAAAGAAGAAAAGAACTGGCGCAATTCGACACAAAAACTCAACGCCATCAATAAACAAAACACAGGTTCGAATTACGATGAATGATTCGCTTCATGTCTTTGTCTTAAGTCAAAGCGATTATAAAGAAAATGATGCCTTAGTCAAAACATTTAGTTTAGAAAAAGGAATTGTCACTTTTATCGCGAAAGGGTTATTAAAAAGCGAAAGCAAGAATGCTTCTGCGTGTATGCCTTTTTCTGAAAGTACACTAACTTATGATGATAAAGAGGGCAGTGGATTACAGATCTTACACAGTGCTTCTCTTATAAGTTCTCATCGAACCTTACGCGAAGATCTTAATAAACAAACCATCATGACCATCATTTGCGAATTGACTGAACAATTATTAAAAGATAACTATGATCCTAGTTTAAGTCAAGAAATATATAAAGTCGTTCAACAATGTATCTCAACACTTGAGAAAACGGATAAATATGGACATGTTATGACCTATTTCCTAGTTTCTTCATTGAATTGGTTAGGAGTTGAGCCTCAGGTCGACGAATGTACCTTATGTGGGGACAATCAAATCAATAGTCTATCGATGGATGAAGGTGGATTCATCTGTGTAAATTGTCAAAAAGAGATACAAAGCCCAATCTATACAACGGAGTTTCTTTATGCCTTTAGAGTGGTTAATAAAGTAACCTCAGATAATTTTGAACGTTATTTAAATTATAAAGCACCTGATAAAAACCTCGTCGATACCTTATATGAATTCATGAAATATCATACGAACATTTCACTAAAATCTTGGGTATTTATAGAGAAATGGTCTATAATAAACTAGATATAAAGGAGAATACTATGTCTACAACTTTTGAAACGATTGTCAATCACGCTAAAATCTCTGGTTTCGTCTTTCCAGGGTCAGATATTTATGGCGGTTTATCGAATACATGGGATTTTGGACCTTTGGGCATTGAACTAAAAGACAATATCAAAAAAGCTTGGTGGTTAAAATTCATTCAAGCCAATAAATACAATGTTGGGATCCAATCTGCTATCTTGATGAATCCTAAAGTGTGGGAAGCTTCTGGTCATTTAAAGACCTTTAGTGATCCTTTGATGGATTGTAAACAATGTAAAACACGTCATAGAGCTGATAAATTGATCGATGCTTTTGCTTTAGGCAAAGTAAACGCTTCTACCATGAAAAAAGAAGAAATGGAAGCCTATATGAAGGACAATAATATTGCGTGTCCTAATTGTGGTGCTCATGATTTTACAGAGATAAGACAATTTAATCTAATGTTCAAGACCTTCCAAGGGGTCGTAGAAGATAATAAGAGCGTCATTTATTTAAGACCTGAAACAGCTCAAGGGATGTTTGTTAATTTTAAAAATGTACAACGTACTATGCGTAAGAAGATTCCTTTTGGAATCGGCCAAATAGGCAAGTCTTTCCGTAATGAGATCACACCAGGCAACTTTATTTTCCGTACGCGTGAATTTGAACAGATGGAACTTGAATTCTTCTGTAAACCAGGCGAAGATCTTCAATGGTATGCCTATTGGAAAGAAACATGCTTCAATTGGTTACTTAGCTTAGGTGTTAAACCAGAAAATCTTAGAATTCGTGAACATGAATTGGCAGAGCTTTCACATTATTCTGCTGGAACCAGTGACATTGAATATAAATTCCCTTGGGGATTTGATGAAATTTGGGGCATCGCTGATCGTACGAACTATGATCTATCACAACATGAAAAGTTCTCAGGTGTTTCAATGGAGTATTTAGATCCAATGACCAATGAGAAATATATCCCGTATTGTGTAGAACCAGCAGTAGGGGTAGAAAGACTATTTTTAACCTTCTTAAATGATGCCTATGAAGAACAACAACTTGAAAACGATACTCGTGTCGTATTACATTTCCATCCTGCGCTGGCGCCTTATAAAGCGGCCATCTTACCTTTAAGTAAACAACTCTCTGAACAAGCTGAAACCATAAGAGCTTTATTGGCACCTAGCTTTATGATCGATTATGATGAAGCCGGTTCAATTGGGAAACGCTATCGTAGACAAGATGCGATAGGGACTCCTTACTGTATCACAGTTGATTTTGATACTGCGACAGATGGTAAAGTTACTATTCGTGAACGAGACTCTATGACTCAAGAAAGAATCGCAATCAGTGATTTACATGCTTATATCTTATCAAAAGTCAGCTTTTAAAGGAGATCAATGAGCCGAATCAGCGAGGAAGACATCAACGAGATACGTAAAAGAGCCGACATCGCCGACATCATCCAGCGTTACATTCCTTTAGTTAAAAAGGGAAAGAACTTCGCGGCAGTCTGTCCTTTTCATGATGACCATGATCCTTCGCTATCCATCAACGTAGATAAACAGATCTTTAAATGCTTTGTATGCGGAGAGGGAGGCAATGTCTTCAACTTCGTTAAGTCCTATGAGAAGATCAGTTTCAGTGAATCGATCATCAAGGTCGCCAATTACGTCAATTATTCTTTAACTACGGCGTATACAACAGATCTTCCTCAGATCGCTCCTGAACATCAGCGCCTACATAAATTACTCAAAGAAACCATTAATTATACTCAATATCTCCTTACTACCCAAGATACGATCGACGCGAAAAACTATCTCACAAAAAGAGGTATCTTAGAATCGCAGATCAAGAAATTTGAGATTGGGTTGAATTTGGATAAACTTCAAACGACACAATTTCTTCAAGCCAAAGGCTTCTCCTTACAAGAATGTGTAAGCGCGAACGTTACTCGATTGACCGATAATGGTCCATCAGATGTCTTTTATAACCGTATTATGTTTCCTATTCATGATGCGCAAGGCAATCCAGTAGGTTTCAGTGCGAGAACGCTTAATCCTAACGAATCCAGTAAATACATCAATTCTTCTGAAACACCTGTCTACGTTAAGGGAAAATTGTTGTATAATTATCATCGCGCCTTAAGTACCTGTAAGAAACAGAAGCAGATTATTTTGGTAGAAGGCGTTACAGATGTATTAGCGTTTGATCGTGCAGATGTATTTAATGTGGTCGCAACGCTGGGTACAGCATGTACCTCAGATCAAATCCGCTTGATCCAACAAGCATCTACCAATGTCTTATTGTGTTATGATGGGGATGAGGCAGGCTTAAACGCTGCCTATAAGATAGGGAAGTTGTTGAATACATTCCATCTTAATGTTGAAGTTGTCATCAACAATACGGGACTCGATCCAGATGAGATTTCCCAAAAGAAATCGCTGGAAGCTTTAAGAGCTTTGGTCCAAGTGAAGCAAGGTTTTACTGATTTTGTATTTTCATATCTTCTTAAAAAGTTTGATATGAACAATTACACTCAGAAAAAAGAATTTGCGAAATTGATGATGAGCGAAATCAACAACATCAAAGATGAGTTTGATCAAAACAATCTTCTTCTTAGATTAAGCGAAACGACTGGATTTGAAAGTGAACAACTCAAGCTGCTAAGCGTAAAACTTGTTTATGATGCGTCTAAACCAAGCATCATAAACACACAAGTTGTTTCTTCAAACAGTATTCGTCAATGGGCAGATTTTGAAATTTTAGGTATGATGCTTAAGAGTCTACAAGCTGCTATCGAATTTAAAGATAAGCTTGGTTTTCTCCCAAATCCTCAACACAATACTTGTGCTTTGTTGATTTTGGATTATTATCGTAAGAATGAGACGATTGTAGTTGCTGATTTTATCAATACGATTGAAGATCCAGCCATGCTTAGACTTATGACGGATCTGTCAGCCAACGAGATCTACTATAAGGATTACAATGAGGTGTCTCTAAACGACGCTATGATTCAGGTTAAGATTAGCCTTTTGGATGAAAAAATGAATCAGATAAAACAACTGATCAAAAACGAACTCGAACTGAACGAGCACCAAAGGCATCTTAAATCCATGAGCCAGCTAAGGGAAGAACGCCAAACTTTGCGTAAAGAAATAAAAGGAGCCTAAGATGTCACAAAAATTCACAAATATCACTGACTTAAAAGCGCATTTTCTAGAAACATTTAAAACAAAAGGGATCTTGACCCATGAACAAGTACTTAATGAATTGGAAGATTTTAACTTAAGTGATGAAGACAGTTCCTCATTTTTAGATGATTTGCTTAAACAAGGTATCCAATTAACTGAAGACGTGGAATTGGTTGAAGACACAGATCTCGTAACTGCCATACTAGAAGATGAACTTGATACCATTGAAGAACACTTAGATGAAAGCGAAGAAATTGAAGAAACCATCAGTGATCTTAATTATAACGTTACCACTCAAAACAGAGTAAACGATCCAGTTAAGCAATATCTAAAGGAAATTGGACGTGTAGAGTTATTGACCACTGCTTTGGAGAATGTTTATGCTGTACAAATCGCAGAAGGTGTTTTGGCTCTAGAAGCACAAAATAGTATCTATAGAGAAGTTTTTACTCAAATTCCAGTCTTTAATAAAAAACAACAAAATGTCTTGAGTTTATCTCAAGAAGACATTTCGGCTGTTGAAGCTTACTTGGTTGAGAATACTGATATCTATTTAGAAAGTGCTAACGCACATTTTAAGAAGTATTATTCAAAATTAAGTGAGACAGGCATCAAGGATATCCTTGAAGATTTAATGCAATTTGATACTTTCAGTTCCCTTGATAATTATCTTGAGATCACAGATATTGAAGATTTCGCTGTTCTATTCAAAAGAGAGACTTACATCATAAAGAAGACTTTAGAAGAGGAATTCAATAAAGCACTTCCAAATAATCTACTGGCACGTTTTTTCCTACATGCTGTTTTCATGAATTATCCTAAGAAACTTGTTGAAATCAGTGACATTAAGAAAATCTTGACCATTGGTGATTATGCAAAAGATGAATTAATCTCAGCGAACTTACGTTTAGTTGTTTCTATCGCTAAGAAATATGTTGGTAGAGGTATGCTTTTCTTGGATCTGATTCAAGAAGGAAACATGGGTCTAGTCAAAGCTGTTGAAAAGTTCGATCATACAAAAGGCTTCAAATTCTCGACTTATGCGACCTGGTGGATAAGACAGGCTATTACTAGAGCCATCGCTGATCAAGCCAGAACGATTCGTATTCCAGTTCATATGGTAGAAACCATCAATAAGATCACTCGTATTCAACGTACCTTGGTTCAATTGTATGATAGGGAACCCACAGATGAAGAAATCGCAGTAGCTGCTAATATTGGGATCGATAAAATCAAAGAGTTTATGAAAAACGGCTTTGATATCGATTCAAAAGAAATTATAGAAGAAAACAATAAAGTCGAAACGACAGCTCGATTAACTTCCGAAAAAGTAAGAGAAATCAAAAAAATAGCCATGGAGCCTGTTTCTTTAGAAACCCCAATCGGTGAAGAAGATGACAGTCATTTGGGTGATTTCATTGAAGATAAAGATGCGATGAGCCCTGATGAATACGCAAATAATCAATTATTGAAAGATGAAATCAATTCTGTTTTAGAAGGATTGACCGAAAGAGAAGAGAAGGTACTCAGATTAAGATTTGGTCTCATTGATGGAAGAACACGTACTTTGGAAGAAGTAGGTAAGCTCTTTAATGTTACTCGTGAAAGAATCCGTCAGATTGAAGCAAAAGCTTTAAGAAAACTAAAACATCCTAATCGTTCAAAACGATTAAGAGATTTCATGGATAAGGTGTAATGCTTTCCAAACGTCTTATGATGATATTTCAGATGGTTGAACCATGTGAAGTATTTTGCGACGTCGGTAGTGATCATGGTTATTTGGCTTTGGCTATTCTTCAAAATGGATTAGCTAAAGAAGTGATCGCTACAGATCTTCGAAAACAACCACTTCAACACACAAAAAAGACATTTGCTCAGGCAAATGTCTTTGAACATATAAGCTATACCTTAAGCGATGGAATAAGCCAAGTTGATACAGAAATCAATTGTGCAGTAATAAGTGGAATGGGTGCAGATCTAATCCTTAAGATCATCACTCAAGATTTTCAAAAGTTTAAAAAGATACATCAGATCATCACTCAAGCGAATACTAAGCATCCATTTCTAAGAAAAGAAATGGCTTTATTAGGATTTGAGATGACTCAGGAAAAAATCGTTAAAGATGGATTTTTCTATATTGCTCAATCTTATCACTATACTGGCAGGATCATAGAGCTAAATGAAACGGACCTAAATTATGGTTACTTATTGGATTTCAAAGATTCACTTAGTCAATCGTATCTATTAAGTGAAAAAGCTACTTTAGAATTCATTTTAGAAAAGAATCCTAACTCAAAAAAACATCAACACTTATTAAACCTATTAAAAACCCGCTTAAATGAACGGGTTGATTGAATAACTTTCGATACTAATATTTTGATCATTTGAATAGGCTTCTACAAAATGCACAATCTCATCGATGATGAATTTTGGAGTTGAAGCACCAGCTGTTATCGCAATTTCATGACATGCATCAAGAACTTTAGGGTTCAATTCTCTTAAATTCTGAATTTCAATAATGGTTTTAATGGATTTATTTTGAGCGATCTTAGCCAACATTTTAGTATTGTTTGAGCTTTTATCTCCAATGATGATGATCGCATCGACTGAAGATGATAATTTTAATACAGCTTCTTGTCGTAATCGAGTAGCACTACAAATCTCATTACTTACAATGGCATTGGGATATTTCGTTTGAATGTTTTGTAGTGTTTCTTTTATATCGAGAATACTCATCGTAGTTTGATTGGTGACGAAGATTGTATTTGTATTCAATTCTGGTATTTCACCATTAACATGGATGAGATGGACTTTGTTTTTATTGAGATCGAGTGATGCTTCTGCTTCAGGATGATCCTTTTGACCAATATAGAATATATCATATCCATTTTCTAGATAGCTTTTGATTAGATCTTGGGTTTTTAAAACATCAACACAAGAGGCATTGATGGTTTTCAATCCTTTGTTTTTAGCTTTAAGTTCAACCAAAGGACTTATTCCATGAGCTGAAAAGATAACGATTCCTTCTAAAACTTCATCTAAAAGGTCAATTCTTTGTTTACCTTTGGATTCTATTGTGTCGATATTCAGCGATTTTAATGCTAAAACGACATCTTTATTGTGAACGAGTTCTCCCAGAATGGTTATTTTTTCATTTGGATAATCCATTCGAGTTTGTTTTGCGAGTTCAATTGCATTATAAACACCCTTACAAAAGCCTCTTGGAGACACATTAATGACTTTAAATCGATTTTCCATGGATAAACTATAACATATTTTGCATTTGAACATAAAAATCATTATAATGGTGCGGGAGACTTATGAAATATACCTTAACAACACTGAATACCTTATTTGGATTTAAAGAATCAACTGCCGTTCAAGAGAACGTTTTTCCGATTGCCACTGCAGGCAAGGATTTGATCGCCGTTTCTAAAACAGGAACTGGTAAAACGCATGCTTATTTATTCCCCATCTTCAATGCCATAGATACCTCAGCCAATGAGACACAGGCATTGATTCTGGTACCTACTTTGGAATTGGCCAAACAAGTCTTTAATATGATCCAACCGTTTAAAACTTTGGATCCAAAATTAAGCGTTAAAATGGTCACCAAAGGATCCGATAAGATCGCTGCGGATGCATTAAAAAGCCATATCGTTATTGGGACACTGGGAAGATTAAAAGCTTTGTTTATTGAAGAGAATGTACTTCAGATCCAAAGACCAAAAATCGTCGTCATCGATGAAGCTGATATGATGCTAGAAAAGAGCACGATTGATGATCTAGATTCATTGATGGATAAAATAAGAGCACAACATCAGACCATGGTGTTTAGTGCTACTGTACCTGACAACCTAAAGACTTTTATCAAGAAGTATCTTAGAAATCCTGAACAAATTTCAATTGAAGTCGATGAGAAATTCGATCCTAAGATCAAGCATGTCTTAATTCCAATCAAACATCGTTCAAGTGAAGTTCTTTTTGATCTATTTGAAGTTATCAATCCTTATATTGCTTTGATCTTCTTAAACAATCTCGATGAATTGACTAAACTTAGCAACGCTTTTAATGCTAAAGGATTAAAACACATCGTATTGCATGGAAAACTTTCAGCACGTGAACGTACCCAAAACTTGACTTTGATACGTAATCAACAAGTTTCTTATGTTTTGACTACCGATTTAGCGGCACGTGGAATCGATATTCCTGAAATAAGCGATGTCATCTCAGTTGGCTTCCCAAAAGATCTTGATTTCTATGTCCATAGAGCAGGAAGAACTGGAAGAGCTGGAAGAAATGGCCAAAGCTATGTCTTTTATACAGTAAAAGATGACCAAGTCATTCGTCAGTTGATGGAACGTGGTATCTTCTTTGAACATCGCAATCTTGCAGATGGCACATTAAGAGAAATGAAGCCTTATGGATTCAAGTTTACTTTCAGAAAGAAAGAAGCCGATAAAGCCATCGCGCGTATCGTCAATCAGAAGAAAGTCGCTGTTAAACCAAATTATAAAAAGAAGAAAGAAAGAGATATCGAAACCATCAAGCGTAAAGCACGTCGTGCGATGATCAAGAAATCTATTAAAGAACAGCAACATATTAAATCAAAAGTAAAACAAATAGAAAAAGGGAAATCAGAATAACTGATTTCCTTTTCTTTAGAGTTTATGATCGATGATGTATTGATTTATCTCTATTTTAAGCTCTCTTACGATATCTGCTTGAGGAATTGATCGTATGAAAGTTCCTTTTCTAAACAACAAAGCTTCTTTATAGCCACCAGCGACACCAATATCAGCTCGAGATGCTTCTTGTGGACCATTGACAGGACAGCCCATTACCGCAACTGTGATGTCTTTTTGTATTGTATTAAGATAGGTCTCAATTTCATTGACGATGGGCAACATATCATATTGAAGTCTTCCACAGGTTGGACAAGCTACTAGATCTGCAACATTCGCATATAATCCAAAAGCTTTCAAAAGTTGTTTCGCTACTTTTATTTCTTCTACAGGATCATCACTGATTGAGATACGCAAAGTATCGCCAATACCTTGATGAAGTAATACACCCAAAGCAGCAGAAGATTTGATGGATGATCCGATAAGCGTTCCTGCCTCTGTAACACCTAAATGAAGGGGATAAGGAAAGATCTTTGATGCTTTTTCATACACATCTATGGTTAATCTTACATCGCTGGACTTAAACGAAAGAGCGATCTCATGAAAATCAAGATCTTCTAGTATTTTGATGTGGACTTGAGCCGATTCGATCATGGCTTCTGCACAAGGTACATTATTGTATTTCTGTAAGATTGTTTTTTCTAGTGAACCTGAATTGATACCGATACGAATAGGAACGTTTTTTTCTTTACAGGCTTGTACGACCAATTCGATGTGTTCTTTATTTTTAATATTACCAGGATTCAAACGAATCTTGTGAATCCCGCTTTCAATGGCCAATAAAGCGAGCTTATAGTTAAAATGAATATCTGCGACTAAAGGTACTTTAGATTCTTTAATGATCTCTTTTAGAGCTAAGGCATCTTCTTCATCTAAAATTGCCAACCTTATCATTTCACAGCCAAATCCTTCTAATGCTTTGATTTGAGAGATGGTGGCTTCTATATCTTTCGTTTTAGTATTGGTCATTGATTGGATGATGACTTTGTTTTGACCACCTATTTGTAAACCATTAACGAAGATGGGTCTTGTTTGTGTTCTGTTCATATTCAACCTCTAAACAAGTATATCACACTATGATTTTGGACTTAAAATGATTATAATAGACCTGTGATAAAACCTAAGCTCAATAAGACCCCTACAACTGAAAATAAAGAACTTGCGGATATAAATGCAATTAAAAGAGAAAGAGAGTTTGATTTAGATCGATCTATTGATCGTCGATTTAAGATCATTATCGTCTCTGTTTTTCTGCTTTTTAGTTTGGTTTGGGTAAATCTATATACACTTCAGATCACAAAAAACGAAGAGTATCAGCAAAAGTTATTAGATTTTACTAAAAGCTACATTGGAATACCTTCTCAAAGAGGGGTTATTTATGATCGTAATGGGGAAATCTTAGTAAGTAATGCGGAGCGTTTATCCATCGTTTATTACCCTCCATCAGAAATTTCATCTAAAGAAGAATGGGAGATGGCCAAACACTTTGTTGAACACTTTACTATAGATAATTCAAATCTATATCCACGTGATCTTAAAGATCTTTATATCATGAGATATCCTGATCTGGTAAGTGAAAAAATTACTGATGAAGAATGGGCGCTATATCGTGATGATCAACTTTCTGATTCTGACATCTATCAATTGAAGTTATCTAGAATCACTGAATCAGAATATCTATCCTTCGATGATTCAACTAAGAGTGCTTATATCGTGTATACCTTAATGAATGCAACACCAGCAAAGAGTATTAAAATCATCAAGGATGATTGTACGATAGAAGAAATAGCTTATCTATCAGAAAATAACTCTGATTTTTATGGATTTGATGCTCAGATCTATTACGATAGAACCTATCCTAATGGAGAATTGCTTACTCGTTTATTGGGAACAGTTACTACAAGTAAACAAGGTTTAAGTTCAGATTTCTTGCTGTATCATCTTGCATTAGGATACTCAAGAAACAGTGTCATTGGGAAAACTGGAATTGAGCAGTATTATGAGTCCTTATTAAAGGGTCAAGAAAGCACCTATCAAGTAAGCTATGACGAAAGGGGATTGGCTCGTTTTACTGAAGTAGCTTTAGGTACAAATGGTCAAGATCTCTATTTAAGTTTTGATTCTGAATTACAACAAAACGTAGAGAGTATCGTTGCCAGATGGGTAGAACAAGAATCCAAAGATAAAAACAGACCTTATTTTAAGGATGTTAACATCGTGATCATGAATCCCAATAATGGAGATGTCTTGTCTATGGTCTCTATGGGTTATGAAGATGGGGTCATCGTCAACGACATCAATCGTGTATTTACCCAGGCCATGTCCATAGGTTCCACCATCAAAGGTGCGACCATTTATATGGGACTTTCTGAAGGAGTCATCAAAGCAGGTGAAATCATAGATGATGCTGCCATTAAGATCAAAGAGACACCTTTAAAGAAATCTTACAGATACTTAGGTAGGGTTTCTGATATACAAGCTTTAGCCCTTTCAAGTAATGTGTATATGTTTCATGTCGCGATGAGACTTGGTGGTGCGACCTATAAATATGATCAAGGATTAGACATCGATATTGCAGCTTTCGATACAATGAGAAATTACTACAGTCAATTTGGTTTAGGTTCCTTGACTGGTGTAGATGCACCTTATGAAGCGACCGGTTATAAAGGATCAGCGACTTTAGGAGGTCATCTTTTAGATTTCGCCATCGGCCAATATGATACTTATACGATGATGCAACTGGCTCAATATATCTCAACCATAGCGAATGGAGGCATTCGTATTGAACCTCGACTCCTTTTAAAGGCTACACAAGCCAATTCAGATGTCATCACTTATCAAAATGATGTTACTGTACTGAATGTACTAGATAGAGAATTCGCACTGGATAGGGTACAGATGGGCTTTAGATTATGTGTCACCAATGGATTATGTCGTAATCTACAAGATGTTTCTGTAGCTGTTGCTGCTAAAACAGGAACTGCTGAGACCTTCGTTGTGGATAGTAAAGGTAAGCTCATCGATTCATCCAACTCACTCATCGTTGCCTATGCCCCATACACAAAACCAGAGATCTCTATTGCGTGTGGTATCCCTAATGCTTTTAGTGTAGTTAACTCTTACGATAACCTTTGCTATAAGATCGTAAATGAAATAATGGTTTATTATTTTAATGGTAGATAATTTAAAAAGCGTATGTTATACTAATTAAGCGTTAAAAGGAGAACAATATGAGAGAGAACATTATGTTCAAATGTACTGTTTGCAACGAAGAAAACTACATTAACACCAGAAATAAAAAGAAACATCCAGAAAAGATGGAAGTTAAAAAGTTTTGCCCAAGATGCAACAAACAAACCATGCATAAGGAAAAAAAATAAGCCTCACGGCTTTTTTATTATATGGACATCAAAACAGTCAAAGTTGGTATACTTCAAACCAATTGTTATGTCTTAAGTAAGAATGGTAAAGCCATCATCATCGATCCAGGAGCCAAAGCTGAACGTATCTTGGCTGCAGTAGGAGATGATAAAGTCAGTGCCATTTTATTGACCCATGCCCATTTTGATCACATAGGCGCTATTAATGACCTCATGACTCATTTTAAATGCCCTATATATCTAAGCGAAGAAGATGAGCCTCTTATGAAAGATCCTCAATTGAATTATTCTTTCCCAAAGAGATTCGTTGTTGAGGTTAAAACCTTACCTTATCCAAAGGTTTTGGATATCGGTGAATTCTCGTTTGAAGTCTTAGAAACACCTGGTCATACAGAAGGTTCTGTGTGTTTGTTTATTGAAGATGTCATGTTTAGTGGAGACACCTTGTTTATGCAAAGCGTTGGAAGAACCGATCTAAGAACAAGTAATCCTACTAAAATGAAGCAAAGTCTTAGATTGATCAAAGCCATTGATAAAGACTACATCGTTTATCCTGGTCATGATGATTCTACTTCGCTTAAACAAGAAAAACTTACGAATATTTATTTGAAATAAGGATTATAAACTTCTGTCTCATAGAATCTACTATGAGTACTGAAGTTTTTTTTAACACTTTGATCCTAAAAGCACTGAAACTAAAAAGCACTGATCTTCATATTACCTATAAAGAAGGACTAGGAACTTGCGAATTTAGAACGATCAAAGGGATGCTAAAGGTGAAAAACCCAATCATCGATCGATCACTTGTAGAATACATCAAGTATCATTCTAAGTTAGATCTTCTAAAGACATATAAACCTCAAACAGGTTATTTTAAAGTTAAACTCGCTAATCAAATAATACAACTTAGAGTGGCTTATATAAAGAACAACTATACAGAAAGTCTTGTGATTAGGATCATGAATCCACCCAATTACCTAAATCTAGAAACATTGTTTAGTTCACCTGATTTATTGCTTATCAAGACCGAATTAAGGCGTTCTGCGGGCTTAATACTGATTTCCGGAACTACGGGCAGTGGAAAGACAACTACGCTCTATACGATACTAAATGCCTTAAGTGACCTTAAGATATATACGATTGAAGATCCCATAGAATCCTATCATTCACAATTGATACAGTTACAAGTTAATGAACGCCAAGATCTTACTTTTGAAACTGCGCTTAAGCAGGTACTTAGACATGATCCAAACATCATCGTAATCGGTGAAATTAGAGATGAAAATGAAGCGAAAGCAGCCATCCGTTGTGCTTTGACTGGTCACTTGGTAATTTCAACCATACATTCCAATTCAGCCATTAAAACAATAGATCGACTTGAAAACCTAGGATCATCTAGACAGGAGATTTTAAGCGTACTAAATTTAGTTATTCATCAAACACTATATTCGAATGGGACTAGTAGGAATATGAGCTATGAACTCTACAAGCTTTAATCGAATTAAACGAGTTTATGTTCAATTTTTTAAACACAGAAAGAATGTTGATTTAACCATTCTATCTGATTTGATCCAAAGTGAATTAGATGATCCGGAAATCTATAGAATACTTGGGATCGATCTTAAGGATGAAGGTCAGATAAGACAAGTCCTAACAAAAACATACTATCGACAATATCTACGTTTATCATGCGAAACTGACTCAAGAAAAGCTTTACTGGTGGTTATTCATTCGATGAATTTATCTCAACGAATGCAATCTCAGATATTCAAAGTTGTTGCCTATCCTGGACTTCTTTTCTTCTTAAGTTTAGTGATGATCATCTTCGTTAACTTTTTCTTATTACCCATGTTTCAAAATATGTTGTTATTTTTGGGACCATCAATGAATTTATCTTTTTATCAAAATGCATTTAGTTTATTTATATTTAGTGATGTTCTCATCATACTTTGTATTCTATGTATTTTGGTTTTGGTAAAATCTAATCCGTATCTTATCTACAGTAAATTGGAAGCTATTAAGCTACAAAACTTCTGGAGTCGATTGTTGACACAACAATTCTGTGACAAATTCTTATATTTCTATCAATTGGGAGGAAGTATTAACGATATATTAAGACAAATACAATTAAGTTCATCGATTGTATTAAATAATCTATGTTTTCAAGTCTTGTTAAATCTTGAAGATGGAAATGATTTGGCTAAATCGATTTCAATAATTAATACAGATTTGGAATCTTACTTTCGAATGAATGAAGAGGGGATTGAGATCACGAAGTATCTTCAACATTATGCGAGTATTCAGGAATTGATATTAATGGACCTAATAAAGAAGTATGGAAGAATACTTTTGGCTTACTCCTATCTCAAAATAACTTTTATGATCGTTGTCTTATATCAAGTCATGTTGAAACCAATAGAAATGATGGAAAAACTTTTATGAAAAAAGGATTTACTTTATTAGAGATGATTGTTGTAGTTAGTATCATTACTTTATTGTTTCTTTTATCTATTCCCAATATTCAAAAAGTAATGAATCTATTTGAGAAGAAAGGATGTGAGGCACAACTTAAGGTCATAGATGCGGCTATCTTAGAATACAAAATGGAATTTGATGAAATTGCAGACGATACAGATCAACTTATTGAAGCAGGATACATCAGCGAACAACAAACAACATGCCAAAACAATGGTTCAATAGGAATAGAAGATGGACAAGCTATACTCGAATAAAGGATTTACTTTGATAGAAACATGTCTCGTGCTGATGGTTAGTTTAAGTATCGGTACATTCATCATTACCCCATCAAAATCAACTCGAGTAAACAGTGAAGAATTCATGTCAACATTAATCCATATCCAATATATGGCACTCAATACACATCAATTAATTGAATATGATGGTGATGTTTTAACGGAATATCCTATACGTTATAACGCAGATGGAAACATCAATATGGGACAAAGCATTCAAATCAATAAGAAGGAAATCACCTTATTGATAGGAACTGGAAAAATACATGAGAAAAGGATTTATGATGATTGAATTATCACTGATTATTTTGGGTATTTTTCTATTGACGAATCTTACTTTCAAAGTGCTTCAATATGGATCTGAGATTGATTTTACTTATGAGTTCATCAAAATTTCAAAGAAATGTGACATAGAATGTTCAATAAAAAAGCTTACACCTTGATTGAAACTTTAGTGGTGATACTTTTATTACCTTTGGTTCTAAGCTTAACATTTACTCTTGTAAGATTACTTAGTCTTTTTGATTATGGTTTAATTACTCGACAAAACTTTATTGGGATACTTCAATTGAGAAAACGAGTTGCTGTTGGAAGTGATATTGTAATCAAAGGTGATAGTCTTCAGATGACTTATGATAATCACTCTGTGGAACTCCTTTGTCAAAATGATGTGTTAAATGAGGTGGATGGTTATATGGAATATTTGATTGAAATAGAAGCGTGTGAATGGGTCATTAGAGATCAAATGATCTACATAAGCTACATCTATAAGGAGACTGATTATGAAACTTTCGTTGGATATCTCAAATAAAGGCTTTGTTCTTTATCCATTTCTACTCATATTCTCATCTATCATTCTAATGATTAATGGGATCAGTATAAATATCTTTCAAAGATCTCAAGAAAGTAAATATGCTTCTGAATTGGATGAATTTTCATTAGTAGAGATAGAAACTCTTCATCGAGTAAAAACTCAGTTCTTAACTTTTAATCCTAAGAATTTTGAGTATAAGACAGGGGAGTGGGTAATCAGCGTCGAGTTTACTGATGAGACAGCAAGCATCCAATATAAAGGAGATCAAACCATAAAAGCGCTCATGGTTTATGATACTGTCTTCAATAATGTGTTGGATTATCATATTATTGATTCTTCACTAGGTAATAGTGATTGACAAATAGATACAATACTCTAAAATAGAACTGTTAAACAGGAGGTCTATTTATGATTATCGTCAATGACTTAAGACCAGGAATTACCTTTGTATATGAAGACAATATTTTCACCGTCCTCGACACACAACACAATAAAACTGCGATGCGTGGGATGATTATCAAATCCAAAGTTAAGAATCTAAGAACAGGCGTTATTAATGAAATCACTTTTACTGGTGGAGATAAAGTTGAGGCAGCTCATATCGATAAGAATGAGATGCAATATCTTTATGATAGTGGAGATGCATTATGCTTCATGAATACCAGCACCTATGATCAAATCGAAATTCAAAAAAGCAATCTCGAAAAAGAAATGCCATTTCTAAAGCCTAATGATAATGTCAATATCGTATCTTACGAAGGCGAGATCTTAGGGGTAGTATTACCAGATAAAGTTACTTTACAAATCAGTACAACAGAACCAGCAGTTCGCGGAGATACCGCAACCAGCGCAATGAAGAATGCTGTATTAGAAACTGGATTAGAATTAAAAGTACCTATGTTTATTGCTGAAGGCGAAATGATCATCGTGAATACCATCGATGGC
>Ga0247840_10003270_pt1 | contig 27632 bp, 19 predicted proteins | sample LaCruzMarch2015__FD_192404 | JGI IMG/M metagenome (GOLD analysis project Ga0247840, IMG submission 192404) | Freshwater microbial communities from meromictic Lake La Cruz, Castile-La Mancha, Spain - LaCruzMarch2015_17m | ecosystem: Environmental > Aquatic > Freshwater > Lake | place: Spain...
CCACTCAGACCCCACTCAGACCCCACTCAGACCCCACTTAGGTCCATTCGAATGTGACACTAAGGTTTTATGTGATTTTCACAGGCAGAAAGATGGTTCAAAAAGAAGGATACAGAAACTCCTCTACTGCTGCTTGAATCTGACAAGGAAGAAATATTTTTCGCAGCACTGCCTCTGGTAGCTCAATTGTACGGCAAGTCAGAACCTGAAGTCAAAGACACCTGGTATGATTACCTGAAAACCACCAAAGGAGCTCAGGTGAAGCCAGAAAAGGACATCAAGACGATCATCTATGATATGACACTCGCGTGCACCTACCCCAAATTTAACAACGGGAAAGACTGTACGTTTCTTACTAAGGAAGGGGCGAAATATGTTGTGCAGTCAATTGGCAAGAGCGATCTTGACACCCGCCGCCCACAGTTCCTGGCACTTATCGAAGAGCACACCAAACCCAAGCCCCCCGCGCCGAAGCGTCCTCGCTTTTACTCTACCGACTCGCTGGACGTGTCGACCCTCGTCAGCGGCATGCAGAGGCAGGTTGTGCGCCGCATCGACAACGGGCTCACGTCGGTGCGCACGGAGGTCCAGAGCGTCGGAACCGCCGTTACCCACGCGGTCGGCTTCCTCCAGACGAACGTGAACACCAACCACAGCGACATGGTCGCCAAGATGGAGCAACTGCAGAGGACGAACGCGGATCTCAACGCGCGTCTCGCCTACGAGCAGACGGCGCACAAAGCCACGAGCGCAAATCTCAGCGCGCGTCTCGCCGACGAGCAGAAGGCGCACAAAGCCACGAGCGCAAATCTCAGCGCACGACTCGCCGACGAGCAGAAGGCGCTCAATGGACAGAAGGAAACGACAGACAAGAAGCAGGCAAGCATCAATATCAACATGACAACGATCAAGAACAAGGACAAAGAGATCGAAAAACTGAAGAAACAGATTGATGATGGGACCAACTCCGGGCTTTCCATGCAGATACGCGAGCTGGATGCGAACATGAAGGTGCACACGGCGAACCTGGCGAAGATGAATGACGCACTCAAGATTTTCCTGAAGAAGGTCTTGGAGCAGAACACGCAGATCCTCGACGCCGTCCGCGACCCCCGTTCCCCCGTTTAAGATACGGGCTGGAAATTAAGTGGGGACAGTTTGGGACTACTGGATTTCCAGTGGGGACAGTTTGGGACTACTGGATTTCCAGTGGGGACAGTTTGGGACTACTGGAAATCCAGTGGCACTTTTTTGGTGCAACTGGAAATCCAGCGATTGAATGTTTGAGTGTGGTGTGAATAAATCTCACGACTTATTCCGGTCGTGCACGAACATGGACATCAGCTGCGCGAGTCCGCGATCGTTCTGATAGGCCCACCCCTCGCGGACCACCACGTTGGTGAGGATGGCCTGGTCGTGCCTGTGGTCCACGAACCCCTGCAGATTGGGGAGCCCCTCGACGTTGGCCGCGTCCGAGATGGACGCGTAATCGGCCGCCTCGGCCAGCCAGGCGTTGGCAACCCGCAAGGCGTGCGGGCCCCGGCGCCAGAAGCTGAAGGCGCCATCGATCTGGTTCGCCTGATGGCACGCGTCCGTGTCGCACCGCTGGCGGACGAAGGCGTCCCGCTTGCACCAGCGGAACATGGGGTGGAAGACCGAGGTGAGGAGGACCCCGTGAAAGACGTCGTCCCGCGCCTCCATGTGAAGGAGGGCCTGATGCACCGGCCCGACGAAGTAGATCCCCGCGTCGGCGTAGATGAGGTACTCGCCGTCGCGCATGGAATGGAGGGTCTTGTTGATGATGTACGGCTTCCAGAGCCAGAGCCCGGCCCCGCGGGGGGTCGACAGGATGTCCGCGTGCCGGGACTGAAACTCCGGGTCCATGGCCGACCGGTCGAGCGCGTGGCACTCGTCGCACATCCCCGCCCCCAGCGCGCTCCGGCAGGCGCGGGCCTTGGACCCCGCGCAGCACTGGTCCCCGTAGGTGATGTAAACCTTGCGCGCCGCGGAGATGTGCGCCCTCGACGCGGGGGAGAACCCCAGGTAGCGCTCGCGGACCTCGGGCTGTATCCTGCGGGGCATGTCCCACACGTCGGCGTTGGGGAGGACGTCGGATAATACGTAGGGGTTGAACGACGCCGCGGCTGGAACATGGGCGGGACACGGGGGCACCGCGTGCGGCTCGGGCGGGCCCGGTATGCTCAGGAACCCCACCACGGCGATGCAGACGCACAGCGGGAAGGTCAACAGCAGGGGGTGAAGGCCTCCCATTTTATCGCCCGGGCCGCCGCCCGCGACTAAATACCCACCCGCATTCCGCTCGAGGGTTGCAGGCTACGACCCGTCTGCAACGACGACGACCTCCTCCGTCTCCCACACGTCTGCCCCCCACAGGGTGGCCCCCGGATGCGCCGTGAGGGCACCGATGGCGGCCCGGATGGTGACGAGGACACTCGGGTGGGACGCGATCCTCCTCATCGGGGGGTTAGCGGCGGCGACGCCCGTGATGACGACGTGGTCGGGCCCCACCCCGGCCGCGCGGGCAACGCCTGCGATGAATTCGGTCCTGACGCCGTCGACGTCGTCGTTGAAGCTGGTGACGTTGGTGTTGTTGAGCGAGACCATGACGTAGAGGGTGAGGTAGTAGCTGCAGTTGTACCCCGGGTCACAACGGCACTGGAACACGGAGTAGCTGGCGGCGGACGAGGCGGTGTGAGGCGGGCACGAGGCGCGGACGAGGGCGGTCCTGCAGTAATGGTTGGCGTCGCAGGCGGGGCACGGCGCGGACCTCCCCGCGGCGGACCCGTACGTGCCTGGCGGGCAGAGGGTGCAATTGCTGAGGCTGTGCGCCTCTGCGTCACCACTCCACGTGCCCCTGCGGCAGGGCGTGGGGGAAGCGGATTCGACCGGGCAGTAGTGACCCGCCGGGCATCCGACGCAGTCGACGCACGTGGAGTTGGAGCAATAGGCCCCCGCAGGGCACGCCGCAGACGGGCGCAGGTATAGGAACAGGAATAAGCAGAGAACTCGGCGCATCCGACCCCCCGGCGCGGCACGAGCGGGTAAATACTGCGATGAGGAAACTCAACCCCTCGCATTCCCCTCGCATTCCCCTCGATGTCCACTCGATGTCCACTCGATGTCCACTCGATGTCCACTCGATGTCCACTCGATGTCCACTCGATGTCCACTCGATGTCCACTCGATGTCCTCTTGTCAACCGGGCGAGTCGTTTCCAATCCCCTGCCCGGCCCTGACCTCCGCCCGCAGCTGGGCGATCTCGGCGGTGAGCCCGTTGACCACCAGCACGAACCGGGTCACGAGCCGGAAGAGCCTGCCGTGCTCCATGCGCAGCAGCGACTTGACCTGGCGCTCCTTCCGGTGGAACTGGGCCGAGAGCGAGTGGACCGTCTGCTCCTGCTGGACGCTGTACGCCCGGGCCTCCTGCAGCTTGAACTCGGCGGCGTTCAGCCTCTCCTTGAGCAGCATCGTGCCGTGTCGCAGCTCCGTGGCCTCGGCGCGTTTTTCACTGAGCTGCGAAAAAAATGAGCGTAAGGTTGGCGTAAGGTTGGCGAAAGGGTAGCGAAAGGGTAGCGAAAGGGTAGCGAAAGGGTAGCGAAAGGGTAGCGAAAGGATAGCGGGCGGAAAGCGTACGATTACCTGTCTACGCAATTCGTCCCCGGTCCGCTTAGAGTCCTCCGCCTCCTGCCGCTCGGCGACCGTGAGCTCCGCGGTGGACATTGCGACTTCCATCGGTGCGCGGGCCGCGAACTTGCGCTTGCGTCCGTCCATCCGGCGGGTGCCGTTGAGGTAGCGGGGGTCGTCCGCGGCGACGAGGACCTTGCGCATGTACCGCTCCTGCATCTCCTTCCAGGCCTTCGGGGCCTGCTGCGGGCCGGCGTCTGGTTCGTTCGACGCCATCGCGGGTTGCGGGCCGGCGTCCGGTGTCCGTTAATATACGCGGGCCCGCTTCCGGTGCGAATGACTCGGATGTACGCTACATAGAACCGTTGATTGATTTTAAAATCCAGGTTTTAAAACCCCTTATATCCCTTTACAACCACCTAAAACGTTTTAATCCCCATTTTATAACCATTTTTATAATGAGGAAGGTACGTACCGTATCCCCTCCCCTCCCCAAACCCTAGAGGGGGGGGTCCATACGCAGTGAGCAACGACACAACGTGACAACATGACAACATGACAACATGACAACATGACAGAAAGAGAGAGATATAGATATAGATATAGATAGATATAGGAATTATAAAAAGCTTTTTTGAGAATAATAATAACAAACTAATAATCCCTTAATAATTCTTTTACTATTCTTTAAAACTCTCTCTGTCATGTTGTCATGTTGTCATGTTGTCATGTTGTCATAGTGTCAGTGCGCAATGACCTACCCCCCCTCTAGTGTTTTGGGACTGACGTCAGATAGGAACGTACCTTCAGGTATTATAAAGGGATTATAAAACAGTTATAGTTTGACCACCAATAACATTATAAAAGATATAAATTTAAAACCCCTTTTGTCATGTTGTCATGTTGTCATGTTGTCATGTTGTCATGTTTCAAGTTGTGCGGACCACCACCAGGGACCCCCCCTTAGTGTTCTGGGAGTGGCTGAGTCTGCGCACGTTCACAAACAGTTTTAATATCCCTTCCCTTCACGCCAGGGACACCGTTGCGTTTTTAAAACTCCCGGTGACTGTTCGTCGTTCGTGGGAGACACGCGCGACGGTTCCGCGTTTTTGGGAGACGCGCTGCGAAAAATTAAAACCATTTGAAAAAAATATCTACTAAGAACGTTCTCTGATGACGTGGACATTTTAGTTTGGCGTTCAATAATATTTGTGCGGCCCGTCCCGGCCATTGGCGCTTATTTCTTTCTCGATGCCACTCGAAAATTTACCAAGGATGCTGCCTGCCACGCAGAAGCCTGGCAAAAACGCTGCTCGCAAGCGCAAGCCGCGAACCAAGCGGGAGTGCAAGTTCATTGATTCGGGGGCGGAGGAGAGCGACGCCGACAAGCGTTCAAGCGGTGATGAGGAGGTTGGCAGCGAGCAGGAAACGGAAGCGGACAAGCTCTTCATCGACGACAGCTCGGACGTGGACACGGAGCCGGAGGTGAGGCGGCGCAGGAAGCGGCGGGACAGATCGGAGCGGAGGCGTGTCTTCCAGGGCAAGCCGTCTTCGCGCGAGCTGGACGAGGACGATCTGGATCTGATTCAGCGCAACGCCGGCATCAAAGAATCTACTAAGGATGCGGGTGAGGAGAATAGCGACGAGGTCTGCGGCTGCTACGCTGATTCGGACGAGGACGGGGCGTGCGAGGACGACGAGGGATTCGTGGTGATGTCCAAGGAAGAGAAGGCGGCGATGGAGGCGGGGATCAAGGCGGCGGCGGCGCTGAAACAGATGCGGACGTCGGCGGGTTGGCTGTCCCTCCTGTTTTCTTTGTTTACTATAACATCTTCTTGATTTTTAGTTTGGCGCAGGCATCCTATTCTGCAACGAGCGCGCGCCTGCCGCCAAGGGGCCCGCGCCGCAGACCGTGGAGCAGATCCGGTCGCTGGTTCGCGGCACCGCGTTCCAGGGGGTGGGGGGGGATTCGGACGAGGACGCCGACGCGGAGTGCTTCTCGCGCCCGCCCGCCAAGCCCGCCGGGGGCAGAACGAACAGCTTCGCGCCCGCCGCTGCGAAGTCCGCCGCTGCGAAGCCCGCCGCGGTGACCCTGGTTCCGACCAAGGCGCCCATCGGCGACGGCGCGAAGAAGGGGGTCGCCGCGGTGTTCGGACTCTGCAAGGCGCTGGCGAGCGAGCGGGCGCAGCGGAACCGCTCCTGCCCCATCGACTGCGACGCCCCGCCGGTGGTGGACCTGACGAAGCCCCGGGTGCGGCCGACGGAGTCGCAGCGGAGCCTGGCGCCGATCTTCGCGAAGGGGGGGTCCTCCCGCGCCGCGCCTCTGCCCCCCAAGGGTAAGGGCAAAAAGAAGAGCGTCGTCGTGAAGGAGCAGCCGGTGGACTGCGTCGTGCGGGGGCGGGACGGGCTCAACTACTTCGTGGACGCGTCGGGGAAGCGGACCCCTTGCGATACCTAACAGGGGAGATTTAAACTTTGGAGCTGGGTGGCAGGGGTGGATTTTCCCTCTCGACCAGGGGTTGGTGCATGACTTGCGCTGCCTCGCTGATGATGAGGTCGTCCTCCACGTCCTCCGATATGAACACCCTCCCCGATTCCTGGTCCTCGTCCATGTAGCACACGAACGCCCGGCCGACGAGCGCGGCGATGGCGAGGACGATTCCGATGATGCAGCTGGTGTGTTGGGGGTTGCGCGCGACGGCCCGTATCGCCATGGCCAGCGCCATGGGGACCAGGAAGTCGACGGTGGCGAAGAGGTAGGCGGTCTGGACGGAGAAGAAGAGGGTGGGGAGGATCGTGATGGGCAGGAGGGGGATCAGGTAGCTGTTCCACGGCAGCCGCTGCATCTGCATGGAGAGGCGGGTGGCGGTCTCGGCCCCGGCCTCGCTGATCAGGGAGTAGTTCCACAGCATCTTCATCAGGGGGACCCGGGTCTCCTCCGCGGCGGGCTCGGTGTGGAGCGTGATGAGCATGGTGGCGGACAGGATGGACGCGAACGGCATGGCGAACTGGATGAGCTCGACGATGGTGGTGACGGTGTAGTGCCTCTGCTCGCGTATGCCGTAGTAGAGGAACGGGGCGAGGACGGGGAGGAACAGGACGCCGACGATGCAGCTCCACAGGCCCTCGTTGACCCCCTGGCCCGCGACGGCGTTGTAAGGGTCCGTCAGCGACGACATGGTGTTGGCGGCGGTGGCGATGAGTGCGCAGGTGAAGAGGGTGATGATGCGGAGGATGGGGTCGTTCTTCGAGGATCGGATCTGGGTGTCGTCGGCGACCAGGGCGCCGATCCCCCACATGAAGCCGTTCTGCGCGATGGCGTTGGCCCCCGTGCAGCAGTAGACGGTGGCGAAGAGGATGAGGCCGAGGCCGTAGACGAGGCACCAGATGTTGGTGATGGTCATCTGGGGGATGCGCCTGAGGATGGGGCGGTGGAGCAGGTGGGACCCTATGACGATGTAGATCCCGCCCCACAGGATGATCATCGCGCCGAACTGAACGGCCTCGATGGGGTTGAGCGCGCGGTCGCCCGCCGCCAGCTCGCAGAGGAATATGTTGAGCACGAAGAGGCAGACCATCACGCCGAGCCTCATTAGATCGTGGACGTTCATTTTTTGTTTGGGGTCGCGACGGGGCGCCTTTAATCCGCGCGGGGGGTCGAATGGTGTTTGCTCAATCCAGTGTGGGGGCTCAATCCAGTATGCGGGTGAGAATGAGTATGACTACGGGGCCCAGCAGGTCCGTGGCGAGGATGCAGACGAGGTGGGCGGTGGCGCCGTGGCACCCCGGGAGGCCCGCGACGTCGATGACCGGCAGGGGTGGGCCCAGCTGCCACGCGGCGGCGGCGAGGATGGCGACGCCCAGGGTGCAGACGGCGTGGTGGGCCCAGGCGCCTATGGCGAGGGTCGGGTGCGGGGGCTGCGCGAGGAGGAACAGGGCCCAGTGGAGGCTGAGCGCGTAGGCGACGGGGGGGTTCCTGTTGCCGCTGAGGATCCATGTGTTGAGCGCGACCCCCATGGCTACCGTGACGACGCTGACGAGGGCCTGCTTGATGTGGGTGACGCGCGACTGGGCCGAGAGGAGGAGTGTTGGCATGTGGATGATGGCCTGCGCTGCGTAGGGGATGAGGAGGGGGTATATGATGTGAATGTCGGTGATGGTCGGGGGCGGAAAAATGGGGGCCGCGCACGACTCGGCTGGCGGCGGGGGCGGCAGGGTGGGGCTGACTCGGACGGCGGCGAGCGTGGTGGCGATGGGGAGGAGCACGCGCATCCACCTCCACCACAGGGTGTGCCCTTGCGACTGCATGTGCTGGGGGTCGCACGCGGAGGAGGCTTTTATCTTTTCACACAGTGATTCCTTCATTTCTCGCGTACGAAAAAAATGGCGCACGGAGGCATGGGCTTAAGTGCGCGAGCCTCTGAAACGTGCAGGCGGATGAAAAACGATCGAGCTCAGTCCAGGTCCGCCGATCCTGAGATCAGAATTAGTCCAGGTCCGCGCGAGATCCGCCCGCTTCGTCGTCGTCGCCGATGAGGGCCATGCGAAGGTAGAACGAGGGGTTGTGGCCGACGACCATGGAGAGGCTCGGCGACGGGTGGAGGTACGCGGAGTTCGAGTGGGTGTGGGCGTCGGCGCGGAGGGCGCGCATGGTCTTGGCCTTGACCTCGGCAATCTTGCTGGCGGCGGGGGACTCCTTGATGCCGAGCGCCTTGAGGACGTTGCGGAGCTCGATGCGCTCCTGCTCGACGCGGCCCTCGGCGATCTTCCCGGAGAACCGAACGGTGCCGTTGGCCTTCTGCTCCGTGGTGGGGAGGTCGAAGGGGACGATGCGGCGGGGCTTGCGGATGTGGCGCTGCTGCGCGGGGATCGTGAGGGTGCCGAGGACGTCCATGTCCAGGATGATCCACTCGGGCGGGGTGGTGGAGATCGTCTGGACGATGTCGCGGAGGCGGCGGCAGTAGACCGTCATGTGCGCGCCGTAGGCGAGGAGGTGGGCGCGGTCGTCCTGGATGGCCTGCAAAAAAAAGGAACGGGTGAGCACTGGTGCTCGCAAGGAAGCGAAAGGGAGTGAACCTATACATGCACGCGGAGGCTAGGAAGCGACAAAGAGGAACCCGCACCTGCACGCGGAGGCGGTTGAGGTCGGCGATGGCGTTGACGAACGTGGCGTGCCCCATCGGGGGCTGGGAGGCGTTGCGGTGGTAGACCGAGAACATCTCCAGGATGAACGGGAGGGCCCACGACTGGATGTCGGCGACGACGTAGGTGCGCTCGAACGCCTTGGCGCGGTTGTCGCGGAGGTAGTCGAGCGTCGGGCGGAGGGTCGACTGGTACCCGGTGGCGTGCTGGTGGAGCTTGGCGAGGCTGAGGACGTCCTGGGTCTCCGGGCGGCCGAGCCAGTAGAACTTGCCGTTGCCGTGGACCCCGCCGTGGTACTCGAGGGCGACGCACACGTCGGCGGCGTCGGCGTGGCTGAGCGAGGGGAGGGCGTCGTCCCCGCCGACGGTGGCGCGGAGGGTGTTGACGAGGTAGACGCACATGTCCTCGAGGCGCAGGGCGCGGCGGTGGGCCTCCACGGTGGTGAGCTCGCGGCTCTGCGTCATCGGCGCGGTGAGGTAGGACTCGTACGACGTCGCGCCCCGGGGGAAGAGGCGGCCGAGGACCGACTTGACGTTCTGCACGTCGAAGTAGGCGGCGGCGGACCGGCTGGCCTCCGGGATGAACTGGTGGATGACGTGGAGGATGTCCGTCTGGATGTCGATGGCGTAGATGTCCGGGTGCATGAGGAACGCCCGCGCCAGCTCCACGAACGGCACGGTCTCCGTCGGCGGGGGCGGGGGCGGGATGGGCGACACGGGCGGCGGCGTGGCGATGACCTGGCGGTACTGGATGCGCTTGTGCTTCGGCATGCAGGCCACCGGGGTGGTCCACCTGGGGTGGGTGCTGGAGGTAACGGGCGCGACCACGGCGGCGCCTGGTTCGATCCGGCGGGCGGTGTCGGTGATGTGGCGCTGGACCAGGCGCCTGCGCTTGGCGGGGTTTTTCTTGCCGCCGGTGACGAGGGCGTGGAGCTCGCGCATGGCCCTGGCGCCCGCCTCGATGTAGTCTCGGGGCTTCCCGTCGTCCTCGTCGGCGGAGTCCGGGATGATGATGTCGTCCTCGTCGATGGTGGGCACCGCGGGCTCCTCCTCGTCCTTGCCGCCCTGCGCGGGCGGGACCTTGGAGGGATCCACCACGTAGACGGCGTTCATCACCGCCTCGGCGATGCCCAGCATCGGCTCGCTCGTGTCCGCGGCGGCTCCTTCGGGGGCGATGAGGCTGCGGATGGCCATGACCGACGCCTTGGACTGGAGCGGGTTGAGCTCGCCAATGACGTTGGGGCGGGGCTTCCGCTCGGCGTCGTCGGGGTCGGCGCGGTAGGAGCTGCGCGACTTCTCGGTGAAGAACCGCTTGTTTCGGTGGAGCTGGGCGGACTGCGGCTCCCCCCAGATGGCGGCGAAGTGCTTCCACAGCTGGTACTTGGGGACCTCCGGGTTGGGGACGTACTCGCCGCCGAATTGGGCGCAGATCTTCGTCCACATGCCCTCGCGCGCCACCATCTCGCGGCGCATGAACACGTAGAACGCGGTGTCATCCGCGTTGCACCAGCGCATCTCGTGGATCTGGTGCTTGTGGCTGAGCGTTTGGAGCAGCGCCTCGTCCGGCATTTGGCCAATCCTCATCTGCGCCCAGTACAATCGCTCATGCTTGGTAGGTATTTGTTTCTCCTTCCTTGGCTTGCCGCGCTTGGTGAGGCTCGCGTTGCGAATTTTGTGCGGGGAGGGCGATTGCGGGGGCGAATCGACGGCGGCGGGAGGGGAGCGTGGCATCATCGTGGTCGTCGTGGCGTGGCAAATTCTCAAAGTTTCTCGCAGGGATTCTACGGGCAGCGGTTTTAAGATGCTGAAAAAAACGCCCGCGAAATTTACCTACTAAGCAAGACTTTTTAAGTGCAAAATGTCCCTGCGTTTTGAATTGGAGTTTTAATTTCCTACGCCTCTACGAACCGTTGCGTTTTAAAGGATGTAAGCATCGAAGGGGGTAGCGCAGGAGTAAACTATGTACTAAGGTAGTGGCCTCTGATTTGAAAAATAGGGGCTGTTTTTGACTTTAAAAGGGTGCCCGTCTTCCCCTCGCGCCACCAATTCCACTGCTGCGACACGTCGCCGTCATGTCGGTATGGCGCTGCAGTTTGGCGCCTGCGGGGCTTGCTCTGCATTTATTCTGATTCGCCGTTGCTTGTTGAATTGTTTTGAGATGCTGGCGCTTGTTTCACCGCACCGAATTGCGTGCTTGTTAGATAATTTATTTGCATTTGCGTTTGCATTTGCCCTTTTGATTCTGCGCTTGCTGGTTCGGTCGCGTCCTTGGTAGCTAATTTACCTGCATTTGCTCTGCAGATTACCGAGCGAGACCTTTACTGCTACGAGCATCCGTCTATGATCGCCGCCGCTTTGTCCAAGCCAGGTATGAACGAGGATTCGGAGTCCGACCAAGACGAGGAGGGATTGAGGAGCTCGCAGGAGGAAGACGCCACCCGATCGAGCCTCCAGTGGGGATGCAACACGCAGGGGGGGGCGCCTAGTGTCCCCCCGTCCTCTCCCGTTCCCACCTCCGAGTTTGGGATGGTGCTGATCGACGTGCGCCAGCTCCCCGTGGCGACCCACGTTCCCGCCGTGGAGGTGGCGGACGCATCCTGCTCCCCGATGGCGGTTTCCGCGCCCGCGTGTTCGAGCGCTTTCCCGTTCCCCGGGCTGATCAAGGCGGAGCGGTCGACGCCGGGGACCCTTTCGGACCTCCCCCCGCTGGGGGCCACGCGCAAGTTCGTCATGCCGGCGTTCCAGGCGAACCGGCGCTTCGCCGTGGGGTGCCGCCTCCGCCGCAAGCCCCGCTTCTCGAGGGCGGGCTTCATCAAGTTCGTGAACAGGCTGGTCGCGGCGTACATGGAGGGGGTGGACGATCCCTGCGGGACGGGGTTCTTGGTGGAGCACGGGGACGGCGCCGTCAACGTCCTGGTGACCGACGAGGGGTTGAAGACCCTGGAGGGCACGTACTACGAGGGGGTGCAGGGCCGGCGCTTCGCCACGTTCCTCTACTCCTACGAGCACCTGAAGGTGGCGGTGCGCGAGATGCCGGAGAGGGGGGAGGCGCGCGCGATCAGCTGGCACGCCGCGGAGCACCTGTTCTACCCGCGGACGATGCACACCGGGTACTACGTCAACCTGCGGGAGTGTTTGATGCCGCGCTCCACCGCGGGCGACGCCTACGTCTACGGCTGGGAGTGCGAGGCGTACGACGGCTACCACTGGCTTCTCCCGGAGCCCTTTTACCCCGAGATTATCGAGAATTCGTTCTGCTCGGAGGGGAACATCAAGCGCTGGAGTCGGGTGGCGCCGGTCACGGTGGCCAGGTACAGGAACGACGAGAAGGTTACGGACGAGGAGTTCAAGGCGGAGATGGTTCATTACGTGGCGACGACCAAGGCGAACAACGCGGCCAAGCTCGCCCGCGCCATGGCGGTGTCCAAGGCCCGTGCCGCTGCGGAGGCGGACGAGGCGCTGATTGCGTCGATGGACTAGGCGGTTGTCTTTTTTGTGGGTGGGGTTAGTAAAAACGTGTGGCTTGTTATTTCGCCGGTGGTTTCTTCTTCTTCTTCTTGTCGTCCTTCTTGCCCTTCATGGATTCCACCTCGTCGCCCTTGAGTATCGTTGGCTTCGTTCGCTTCGGCTTGTCGTCCTTCTTCTTCTTATCCTTTTCATCCTCGTCGTCGTCTTCGTCGTCGTCGTCCTCGCTGTCGCTCGCGTCCTTCTTGCTGCGGAACGCGCCGCCGCGCTTGTCGTTCGCCTCCTCGTCGGAGTCCTGCTCGCCGTTCTGTATCCGCTTCTTCGCCTCCTGCTCGAGCTGCACGCGCCGCCGCTTGTTGTCGATGTCCTCGCCGAGCATGATCTGGGACAGCTGCAGGCTCATGTCCGGGGTGATGGCGCCGATCTCGAAGAGCGTCTTCATGTCCTCGATCGACTCGACCTCGAGCCGCGGCATCGGCAGGAGGATGAAGTCGGCGGCGTTGCTCTTGTAGATGCGCTCGTAGGCCATGGCGAGCAGGGTCTGGAGGTGGCGGCACATCTCGCACATGTTGGCCGAGAAGATGCGCCCGGTCGCCATGGTCTTCTTCGCCGTCTCCTTGCCGGCCCCCCCGCCTCCCACCTGCGAGCGGACCATCTCCTCGGGGATGCCCATGACCGCCGCGACGTCGCGCTGGAACTTGCCGAGCAGGAACTCCATGTCCTCGCACGGGACCAGCATGGGCTGCTGGGCGACGTCGTGGTCGCGGGGCAGGGTGAAGACGTCGGGCGTGTGCGTCGCGCCGGGGACCTCGAACTGCTGCCGGATCTGCCGGTCCCGCGACCACAGGTTCGTGGCGCCGACGGGCGCGAACGCGGGGAGCCCCAGGTGCATCGCCGGCTGGAAGTAGGACTCGTCCGCGAAGTCCATCAGCGAGGAGCTGGGGTCCTCTTGGACGCGTACCGTGGGCTTGAACGAGCAGATGAGCTTCGCCGTGGTGTTCCACGCGTCGGCGTGCGACCGCCGGATCTGCGCCTGGCGGAGGTTCTTGTAGTCGATCAGGACGTGCGACAGCGGCGACGGGACCGTCGCGTACAGCATCGAGTTGACCGACACGTCGAGGCTCGGCGGGGTGTAGGCGTAGATCTCGATGTCCTCGTCCTTGACGTCCAGCGCCGACGTGATCTGGACCCGGTAGGCCACGTGCCCCCGTGTCTTCTGCTGGTTGATCGCCTTGGCGTCGCGGGAGGGCACCTCCGTGAACCAGTGGAACGTGCCGTTGCACAAAATTTCCGGGATCCGGTCCCCGCTCTCCAGCTGGCGGATCCCCCACGGCACGAACCCGTACGTGAACATGGCCCGCACCGCCTGGCGGCAGAAGGGGACGTAGTGCCGGTTCAGGAACTTCTGGAACCCCTCCCCGCACCGCTCGCCGCCGATCTTGCAGAACAGCCCCTGCGAGAGGCACGTGCTCTCCACGATGTTGAAGCACTGCAGCACGGTCGGCTCGTGCGTCACCAGCTCCCACAGGAGGTGCTTGCTCTCGGATATGTCCCGCGCGCGCATGCTCGAGCGGATCCGCGCCATCTCGCGCATCATTTTTTGGGGTGGGTGTGGGTGTGCGCGGTGGGAAAGAGGCAGGATTAAATACCCTTTTATTACTGTGGGGCCGGCGCCACCACGGTTCTAGACCTCAGCGATGTTCTCATCCCGTGCCGCGCCGGGGTTTAGCTGGCGTAACTTAAGGTGTGTCGCCGCGTTGTCCACCGAGATGGTGCCCAGGAGCTGGATGAGGTTCCACACCGCGTCTTGGTATCGGAGGGACGCGTGTTGGGTCTTGCTCGGTTTCAGCCGCCCTTTTATTTCGCTCTTGATCCTTTTCAGGTAATCGATCGTGGGTTGGTTGTACTTGCCACTGCCGGCGCCGTCGAACTCCGTGCCCTTGAACGAGATCTTGGTCTGGGAGACGGGCGATTGCATGTAGCGTATGAACACCTCTCGTGTGTTCTTCGCCAGCTGTAGGAATGTTTCTACCAGCGGGATGCAGTCCTTGTTGTCCTGCGTGTCGATGGATTGGATCAGGCCGTCGTGCATATTCGTCAGGGCCCTGTGCACCTTCTCGTCGTTGTCGTCGGTGGGCTTCAGCATTATCTGCGCCAGCTCGTTCTTGAACACCTGCTTTCGTATCTCGGTCGCCTCCCCTTGCTGGTATCGCATGAGGCTGTGCATGAGGCCGCTGATGGTGGCGGACATTTGCTTGAGCACGTGGGCCGTGTGGACGAACCGCCTGTGCTCGCTCTCCTCGTTGGTCTCGTTGTATGTTTTCGCCAGTACACGCAGAATTTCCGTTGTGATGTCCCGTGTGCGCTCGTCGTCGGTGGGCTCGAACTGGTAGGTGCCGATCGCCTGGTCCCAGTCGATGGGCCCGGCGATGAACTGGCTGCGTGATTCCCTTCCGGAGGGGCGCAGGTACTCTGCGCTGCCTCGCGACTCTTCCGCCTGAATGTCGTCATATAAAGTACTGCGTCCGTGGGGCCTGAGGGTGTAACCATTATCGACGTCCAGTAGCCTCCTGTCATCATTCGGGTCATGCATCCACATGTTGCGTTTGTCTGAATCCGTCCTGGGGTCGTAACGCATGTTGCGCTCGCCGGTTCCTCCGCGGGGGGGGCGGAGTCCGTGTTCGAACAGGACCTGCTCGATCTCTTCCTTGGATCTTACGGGTATCCCCCCTACCTCCCGTGCCCACACGCTGCTGCCGGATTCGCTGGATCGCGAGCTCCACGCTGGCATCGCCCTCTCTCTGGTGCCGTCCTCGTCCACCAGCTCGTATCCCTCGGCGGCGGCGGGCGCGTGCACGATCTTGGTCTTCAGCACGGTGGGGAGCTTCGTCACGGGTCCCCCTGCGATCTTCCACGTGTCGCCGAAGAATCGCTTCTCGCGGGCGTACGTGGGGTACATGCTCCTTGCGGCCTCTTGGAGCTTGATGCCCCAGTCGGTCAGTTTTTCGATGTGGGTCTGTAGGAGCAGTATGGTATTGTCTTTGTCCTCTTCCTCTTCCTCTTCCTCATCGGATTCGTCGTCGTCTATTGCTGTCTTGCTGTGTTTGCTTCCTGCCCCCTTGGAGCCCGTGCCTTTGGCGCTTCCTGCCTTCGAGGTCTTGCTTGTGGCGCTGCCTGCCTTCGAGGTCTTGCTTGTGGCGCTGCCTGCCTTCGATGTCTTGCTTGTGGCGCTGCCTGAGGTGCTGGGGGGGGCCGCGCTCATGTTAATGTACCTGAACAGGGCGTGGAGGTAATTGTCTGTTAGTGATGGTCCTGATGTCGTCGGTGCTATTGTCGGCATGGGGGCCGCGGCGATGATCGCCCCTACGCGTTTGGTGTATTGGTCCTCGGTTTCGCCCAGTAGCGGGAAGATGAACGACAGGCTGTTCGCTTTGGCGAGCTCGGCTTGCAGTTTGACGATTTCCGTACTTTTTTTCTCGGCCCAGTCTACCATCGCTCCTTCCAGGGCGGTGAGAACGGTGACCTCGTTTCCAGAGGCCTTCATTTGTTTTGATGCAGCATCCCATGTTTTTAGTTGTTGTTGCAGGTGCTCGATGTATAGGAGCTCCGACTCCGACTTGTTGGTTCTCTGGCGTGCGTTGATTTTGATGTGGTTCCCTATTTCTGTTGCCAGGGTCACCAGGGTTGCGTCCCCTGTGGCGCTGGCTCGGGCTTGGAGTGGGTGCAGTTTTGACACGAGTTGTCTTTCGTGGTTCACGCATTCAAGTACGGTTACCCCGTACTCGATGTGGATCTTGCCCAGGGTTGTTGGGAGGTCCGTTCTCCGGGGGTCGTCTAGGATGATGTGGCGGAGTGCGTCCATTTGGGCTTCGATTTTTTTGATGTTCGCGTCGCATGCATCGAATTCGGTCGGTATGCCCTGGGCCCCCAGGGTCAGCAGCTCGATGGTAACGGCTATCGACTCCTGGTTAAAAGGGGCTGGGTGTGGACCTGCGCCCGCTGCGGCTGGGGCTGGGTGTGGACCTGGACCCGTTGCGGCTGGAATTACTAGTGGTTTTGACCATGCTGAGGGTGTGGGTGTGACTGGCGTTTTCCCTCCTGACGCGGGTGGACCCGTGCCCGCCGCTGCTTTGCCCCCCGCGGCTGCGCCTGGACCTGTGCCCGCTGCGGTTGGGGCTGGACCCGCTGCTTTGCCCCCCGCGGGTGGACCCGTGACCGCTGCTTTGCCCCCCGCGGCTGCCGCCGGTTTCGGTGCCTTGCCCAGCTTCACCGCCCATTCGTCCCTGAGCTTGACGAACAGCGGCATCTGCTTGGATATTTCCTCCCGTTCGAGTTTGATCTGTTTTTCATATTCATCGGCGTCCTTTTTGCACTGCTTGATAGTAATGTTCGTGCCCCTGGCCTCCTGGAAGTCGCGGGTGTGATCCCCTACGCGTCTGATTTTTTCTGCGGCCGCCACGAATGCCTCCACTTGGATCGTATCCTGGACGTACAGACCGATGGTTTGGATTATGGTGGGGATGTTTGCTATCTCCTTCGATTGGTTCGACTCCGGCTTCAGGTTTTGCACTCGCGTGTCGATCTCATTTGACTCCACGTCGAATGTGCTGGCGTTCATTAGTCGTTTCAGCATTGATTGAGCTGGGAGTGTTTTGGAATTGGGGTCTGTGTATTGAATCCATTCTGTATTTTTGGATACCCGTATGCGGATTTGATGAATTGTCTCTCTCTTTCTTTCTGCGTCCTGGAGGAGTAATGTCGAGAGTTTGTTGATCTTGGTCATAAAGGATGATATGAAACTCTTCAAGACCCCCCCCACATCTTTGGGGATGTCATGTACGCGACCGCTCAATTCCCTGGCGGTGGTACTGTCGGGCCCAGTAGCTGCCGCGAGTGTGAAGTCTTGTATTTCATCTCTGATGTCGTGTATGACAAGTGTCTTCTCCCATTGCTCCATCGCTCTGTCGATCCAGTCGTTCGCTGCCGCCATGTCAGCTAGGGTCAAGCCTGTTGGTACAGCTGGTTGCTTTGTGATGAACGCGAGCACCTCCTCCAGCGTCTTGTTGTCCGCGCGCATGCGTTCGACCGTGTAGACGTGGGCCGTGGAGGCGCCAGCCGCTGGCGCGGGTGTTGTGGACGGTGGTGCCGCGCCTCCACTCGCTGCCGCTGGGTGTGCCGCGCCTCCACTCGCTGCCGCTGGTGCCGCGCCTCCACTCGCTGCCGCTGGTGCCGCGCCTCCGCTCGCTGCCGCTGGGTGTGCCGCGCCCCCGCTCGCCGCCGCTGGGTGTGCCGGGCCTCCGCTCGCCGCCGGTGGTGTCGTAACTGTGGGTGTCGGTGGTGTAGTGACTGGGGGTGTCGGCGGTGGCGGCGGGGGGACCGCCTTGATGGCGTCCTCGAGTCGCTGGGAGTACGCGGCCCTCCTCGTGTCTGCTGCTGCGTATGCAGCGTTTTTATCTGTAGTGTCATTGAACTTGTTTTCGAACCCCGCGACGAACTCGGCGTACCCCGCCAGGATGTCTGTGCTGTGGTCCGTGTTGTAGTTCATGATCAGGCATGCTAACTCGGTGATGTGCTTGGTCGCGTGCATGTCCGTTACTGAGAAGTAACTTGTCAGTATGTCGATGGATTCCTGCTTCAATTGGGAGAATCCTACTGGATCGCTGTTTGCGTCTGGATCGAGTATGTACGTGTAGCAGAACGGGGCGAACCCGTCGTTAATCAGTCGGTGGTATTCGTACATCTGGTCGTATTCTATTCTGGCTGCTGCTGTCATCGTGAGGTGGTATTCGATGAACTTGACGATCTTGTACATGGGGATTTCTGTTCCACGTACTTCTAAAACAAATAGTGGTTTCGCGTACTTCTTCATCAGGGTGAACGCTACAAAGGCTGCTGTAGCGTAGATGGGAACCCTGGCGGTCAGGATCATCGTTTGCATCGCGTATTTCCCTTGTGTGATCCCCAGCGTGGCGTAGAAGCAGGAGTGCAATTTGCTGTTGTAGTCCAGTATGTTCCCCGTGATGATCGATTCGATGGGGATCTTGAGCGCGTTGAACATGAGTGTGATGAGCTCGGGGGAGACGTGGGGGTCAGCATCAACCCTGTCCGTCAGGTGTTTCCACTCGATGGGTGGGTAGTGGCCATTATCGTCTCTTGTGTGGTTCAAGTGGACTTCGAAGGCGTATCTGAGGAGGTGTCGTGCGGTTTCCAGCCCCTGCGGCCAGAAATTTTCCATGTCGTCGGCGAGCGCCAGGGATTGGACCGCATTCGCGAAGTCGTGTGACCATATGGCGCCCGTGCGGTGGCCCAGCGTGAGGATGACGTCGACCCCGATCATCATGGCGTCGTCCGTGTCCAGCGTTTTGATCGTTGCGATGGCCTTGTCGGTGGTGCGGGCGGCGAGCGTGTTGATGATGGTGGCAAGGGGGGCGTACAGCTCCGCGTGGACCTCCTGGACGGCGCTGAGTATTTTTTTTTTGTCCTTGGGGGGTGCTGGATCGAATAGACTGACCGCGGCGGGGATGATGTGGTATTCGATCTGCTGCGTGTACTTGCCGACCGTGTGCAGCGCGGTGGCATCGCTGGCTTGGAGTGTTCCTTTTTGGGAGAGCGTGGTGGCGGCCTCGAGGACCTCGGCGGGGACGCCAAACTTCAGGGTGGCCCTGAGGGCGTTCAGCGCGGCGGGCATTTTTTTCGCTGTGAGTCCTGTGTCGGCCAGCAGTTGATCGAGGATCTTCGTGTGGTCTGGGACGTGGGTGTGATGTGCGTACATACCCTTGAGCACCTCCACGTTCTCGTCCCATATCTCCAGGAACGCCCAGTTGTTCGCGTATATTTCGGTTGTTTCGAGGATCTTGAGCTCGTCTGGTGCCGCTGTGGCGACGATGTCCGCCGCTTGGCAGAACGGGTTCAGCTGGTATCCGTACCAGAGCCTTTTGGGGTTGGGGGAGATATCCTGGTAGTCGTTTGGGGTGTGGTCGGGCGTAGCGGTGGAGGCGGTGATGAACGCGGTGGATTCCTTGATGATCTCCCACACGGCGTTGAGGTACGTGCACACGCGGATGTACGCCTTCTGGCTTTTGGCAGCGGTGTACGGGGTGTATTTTCTCTTTTGTACCCTCTCCTGGACCTGCGCGGCGAGGTTCTTGACCGTCCGCAGGTTCGTGTCCGTGATGTGCTCTGGGTTGGTCCATATTGCCTTGCCATTTGATTTTATGGACGTGAGGGCCTTCTTCGTTTCCTCCATATCGAGCAGGATCTGCACGAACTCGATCTTGGCGAGCGTGTCCGCGTCCGTGGTCGTGTCTGGTATGAACTCGTCGGGCAGGCTCGACCAGTCGTTGACGGGGTATACGAAATAGAGGCTGTTCATGATCGCGAGGATGCGGTCGATCGCGTCGAGTATGACCTGCTGGTGCGTGTCGTGGGTGGGGTTGACTAGTTTGGGCGTGCGGAATATGGTCCACACCGCCGTCTTGAACTCGGTGGGGTTGCGCATGTAGTCCGTTGGAATCGGGTGGGGCAAGTTGCCTTCGCCAGTGATCCCCTGGGCGAGTTCCCGGATGTAGTTGATCTGCTGTGGGTTCTCGATGGGCACGACCTGGGGGTTCTCCAGGCAGTGCTGGTAGAGCGCGTCGATGAGGAACACGGGTGGGATGTACCCGTGGCATGTGTCGTAGTTCCATGCGGCGGGGGGCATCAGCGTGGTGTCGTAGCGGTTTTTCTGTATGTCCCCCGCTCCCAGGATGAAGTTGTCCATGACGTTGTCGTATGGGGTCGTATGGGCACGGGGTGGGAAATGTAAGACCTCATCCGGCCAGACCGTCCGCGCCTCCATGCGGACCGCGATGGGCTGGCTGTCGTCCGGGTCGTCCGGGTCCTCCTCGTCGTCGCTGGCGTTGCCTGGTTCCTCCTCGCCGTCGTCACCATCGGTTTTCAGGGCCAGCGTCGTCGAGTTCTCGTTGATGAAGGCGTCCATGACCGACTCGATGTCCTCCCACGTGTCCGTGGACGGGGCGGGCAGGGGCTCGGCGCGCTCCTCCATCTCCGGCTCGGCCCCGGTGTGCCCTGGCTGCCACACTCTGCGGTGGGACAACATGGGCTGATGCTGCGGGGCGTGGTGTTGCGCGTCCTAAATAGGGGGGCGCCGTACAAAAACCCCTTCCCTGTCGCGGGGGTCGCATGGCGGCGGCGAGGATCGTGCGGGACTTCGCGCTGCACCCCCTGAGCGGGGACGAGGAGGCGACGTGCGTGAGTATGCTGGAGAGGGAGGCGTCCTCGCGGCTGCTGGTCATGCCGACGCACCACGTGGATGAGTTCGGGGACCTCACGGGGTTCCGCTTCGACTGCGACGCGTCGGCGGTCGGGAGCTGCCTGCCGGTGTCCCGGCGCATGTTCTTCGGGCACACGCTGGCGGAGTGCCTGGACGGGGAGGATTCGATCCTGCGGCTGATGTCCGACGCCGCGGAGAACCGGGGGCGGATGGCGCGGTTCCTGTCGGGGGTGGAGCGGGGCTGCGCGGGCAGGAGCGCGCTGCTGGACTGCGTGCCGGACAACTCGGACGCGCTGTCGGGCAGCGGCGGTCTCCTGCAGGGGACGGACCTGCGCACGGTGGACTGCAAGGTCTGGTCGCCCGAGGTCCCCGCATCCATCGGGGTGTACCACGCGTACCTCCGGGGTTACAACCGGGACGTGCGGGCGCACAAGATGTTCATCGCCTGCTCCGGCGGGCTCGAGAAGGCGAGCGACGAGTTCTGCAACCTGCTGATCGACGTGGGGAAGAAGTGGACCGCGCAGGAGGTCGCGGTGAGCGAGGAGGCCTGGTGGCTGCGGCGGGCGTGCTACCGCGGCCGGTGCCGGCTGATCAAGTCGCTGGCGGACGCCTTCGGGGTGCGGGTGCAGGGCATCCAGGACATTCAGGCGCACGAGCCGGTGGGCATGGCGATCAGCTGCACCGACACCCTGGAGCACGACCTGTACCACCACGCGGGGTCGGGGGTCGTCTCGGTCTTCAACGGGTGCGCCGACACGACGCGGCCCTTCAACGGGCTGCTGACCCGGATGCACCCGCTGGAGGGCGCCTGGCTCTTCCGCGGGGCCTCGCGGAGCGGTGGGTTCGGCTCGACGTTCGGGAGCCGGAAGGTGTGCGGGGCCTTCCCCGTGACGCAGCCGGCGGTGCAGCGCGGGGGGTCGGTGGTCGTGCCCACGGACGCGGACTCGGTGGTCCGGCTCCGGCCCGGGTCGGTGGTCGGCAAGAAGCCGGGGCAGGCGGTAATGTGCTTCGACGAGGCCTACTTCCGGACCCTCGAGCGCATGCAGTGGAACCGCGACAACGGCTTCGTGGAGCTCATGCCCATTATCGTGGGGATGCCTTGATGCGACCGAGAAAAATAAAAAAATCGGTTCCAATTCGCGTGGTGCGGGTGAGTTTTTAATCTGTCGGTGTGTGTTGTATGGACCGGGCGGGGGCGTACCCTGCGCATGTCACCCCCGAGTCCGGCGTGGTGTATCCGGCTACGTACTTTGATAAGATACGGGATGGGATGGAGTATCTTGACCAGGCGGCGGTCGACGAGGCGGTGACGAAGGAGCGCCTGATCGAGGAGGTCCGGGCCCGGCTCGCCTTCCTCCTGCGCAAGCTCCTGGCGGCGCCGACGAGCACGGGCTTCAGCGTCTTCAGGGACCCGGTTGCCGGTCAGTAGTGACGGCGGCGGACCAGGTCACCAGTCCATCACAGCGGTGGTGTATCGGGGCGGCATGGGTTCGGCGGGGCGGGGCGGCGTAAGGGCGGGGATGGGTTCGGCGGGGCGCGGAGGGGCCGGGGTCGCTGCGGAGGCGGTTTCGCTCTCCAGGAGGCCCAGCTCCTCGTCGAGCTCCCGGTTGAGCTCGTCGTCTATGCCCGGGCCGGCGCCCATGCCGAGCGTGTGGTCCGTCAGGGGCTCCGCCAGCACGGACGTGAGCTCCGACGCCTCCCGTATCTGTTCGTCGAGCTCGCCCATGACCTTCTCTGCCTCCGCCACGCCGTCGGCGAGCCCCGCCTTCTTCATCGCCTGGTTGGACGCGCGGAGGGAGCTCATCAGCTCCTTGTCCAGCTCCGTGTTCCGCAGGGCGTCGAGCTGGCGGTCGATGAGGGTGATGCCGCTGCGCAGCTTGTCCAGTCGGGTCAGGGCGCGGCGCCTCTCCTGCTCGTGTGCGTCGGTGTCAGGACGAAGTGGCTCGTCAGTGTCAGGGTCGCAGGTCAAAACACGGTCGGAACGGGAGGAGGGTGAGGCCGGGCACCTGCACCGCGAATCGGGCGGTGGGGACGTCGTTCGCCTTCTTCTTGGCCACCGCCGTGCGGGCCAGGGTGTCGCACTGGTACGACAGGTCCCGCTCCCGCGCCAGCAGGGTGCTGCGGTACGACTCCAGGTTCTCCTCGGCCTCCCCCAGCAGGTCGTCGTCGCTCCGGGGCGGCGCGAAGCGGGACCGCACCTGCAGGTAGGCCCCCGCGATGGTCTCCAGGAAGCAGTTCATTCCGCTGCGGGCCGTAGCGGGGGCTGCGCCTGAAATACCCCGCCGGCGTGGGTATTAAAAGAGCACGCCACTCGGGTGGGAACGAATGGCGGGTTCATCGCGTGCACCACCGGCGTTCGAGGACGATTACGTCACGGAGTTTCCCGAGCTGGACGACTGGGACGCCAGGTTGGCGGTGGTCAAGAAGCGTGCGAAGAGGGCGCTGGACGCCAACCGGGAGGCGGTGGACATGGGAAAGTCGGAGAAGGATCGGTTCGGTGAGATCAGCAGGGCGCAGAACGAGCTCACGACCCTGCGCACCCGCGCCGCGACGAGCCTCCTGACGCAGTTTGAGGCCAAAAAGGCGCCGCCGGACATGTATCAGCACCGCGCCGAGCTGCCCGAGGGATCGAGCCTGGTCCAGCACTTCGGCACCTTCCAGGGGTTCAGCTCGACGATGCAGTTGGAGTGGAATCGCTCCAACTCGGGGGTACCCGTCGACTGGGATAAGGCGCGCGGGTTCATCCATTCCCTGATCGCGAGGTATCAGCAGCATCTGGACTTCACGCGCGCCCAGTTCGAGCGCTTCCCCAGTGACATGCACAGGCAGCTCGTGGAGCAGCTGGAGTTGCTCCTGGGGTCCATGAGCCGTGCGTGCGGCGTCAAATCGGTGGTGCCGCAGTCGATCCTCAAGGGCGGGGCCCCCGTCTTGCGCCCGGCGCCCGTGCATCCGGCGGAGGGGGACATCACGTACGACCCGGAGAACAGGACTTTGTTTCGCGCGGACCTGGGCGATGGGTACTACGTGAGCCTGCAGACGGTCACCGCGCATCGGCGCAAGTCGCACCGCGCCATGACGGAGAACACGGAAACGGCGGCGTTTTACAACAACGTGATCGCGCCGAGGATCGCCCCGTGGGTGGAGATCAGCGTGGTGGCGAAGGATCTGACGGCGCGGATCAAGGTCAGCGACTATTTCGACGCGGGAACCAGCGTGGTGTACCCCTTTGTGGCCGTGGGGCGGGGAACCGCGGACGACTTTCGCAGGGCGGAGTACGACGTCACCGTGCTGCCTTCGTACGTGATGCAGGGGATCCCCAGCGAGATCAATGCGATGAAGCAGGTGTGCCTGCTGGGGGGGTACATGCGGCAGGCGCGCGTGCAGGAGATTGCTGGTTACAAGCGGTACAGCGACTCCTTCGCGAAGGGTTCGATCAAGAGCGATTTGACACGGATCCTCAGCTACGCCCGCGCGTACTACAGCGTCGAGAATCGGCAGAAGGGGGACACGACCGTGTACTTTTTGCAGTACGACAACGTTGTCGTGGGGGTCCAGGTGTTCTGCCCGGAGATTCGTCACCTGTGGTACGAGCGCCCCCAGAACGTGGAGGGGCGAGGGGCGTCTGGGGGTCAGGAACCGACGCCGCAGGTGTTTGTGGGCGGTGGGCACATTCGATTCCATCAGCACGAGCAGCATGACAGGAGGAACAGCGGGCAGGGGCAGCAAGGGCGTCCGGGTCAGCAGCATCATTACCAGGGTCAGCAAGGGCGTCCGGGTCAGCATCATTACCAGGGTCAGCAAGGGCATCCGGGTCAGCAGCATCAGGACCGGAGGAACGGGGGCCAGGGGCGTCCGAATCAGCCGCCGAAGAGGGATTGGAATCAGTTTATAGACCCTCGGCAGGGGTTCGTCCCCCCTCCGCCACCGCCAGAGGCCACCGTGTTGAGGGTGGCGCCAGGAAAGCAGGAGCTCAACATTCCCGACGCCGTCGTCTTGGTGCTGCCTGACGGGAGGAGCGTGCCGTTCCGTCTTGAGAGCGCGACCCATGGAAAAATAATTTACAGTGTGAAGGACGTGGCGGGCTGGGAGGACGCCGTCATCTACAGTTGGGAGAAGGGGTGGAGCATGAACTACGTTTTCAACAAGGGGTGGGCCAAGGCGGATACCCCGTCGGTGCTTGTGGATATGAGGCAGTGTCAGTGGGTGGATGTGAGCACCGGTGCTACCATGGTGTTCAAGGTCACCACCGCGCCCACGGTGCGTTTCGTGCGCGTGGGGTCCAGCGGGGGCGGGGATGCGCCTGCCCCTGCGGTTGCGCCTCCGGCTCCGGCTCCGACGGTGGTGGTTCCGATCTCGGTGTACAAGGACGACTCCGCGCTGGTTCCCGATGAGTTGCAGGTGGAGCATAGGGGAAACGTGTACACGCTTACGCTGGCGTTCTCCGAGCGAGACAACTTGGCCTACGTGAGCGGGAATGGGGCCGTGTCGCTTCGGGTCGTGAAAGGGGAGTGGGCGTTCGCGCCGACTAAGACGGATTTGAGCACGCCCTTTGTTAAGCAGGTGAATCCGCGCGTCCTGTCGGATCCTCCCAGCGGCGTGTGGAAGAAGAGTTACGGTCTCACGACTGTTCTTAGTGTCAGCATCCCCCCCGGGGTGGAGAGGACGCGCGTGAAGGAGTCCACCGCTTCGCAGGAGAGCACCGCGACCCTCCCGTATCAGGCCCGCCGGCTGGCGTCTCGCCCGGGCGCGGACTGGCGCCCCTCGGTGGAGTCGGACCTCCAGCACGTGATGGCGAGCCTGGAGGAGATCAAGCGGGCCCTCAACGACGCCCAGTTGCTCAAGGAGGTGCTGACGGCCTGAGGTCGCCGGGGCAGCATGACGAGCGCCTGGGGCGCCCTGCGCTCCCCCCGTCCGAACGCGGCGGCGAGGCGCGGGGTCTGGAGGCCGAGCGCGGGGTACTGCGCGTCGGGGTCTCGCAGCGTGGCTTTGAGCTGCGCGGCTCGCCTGTCGTCCCTTCGCCACTTCGGCCCCAGCGCCGGGGGGACCTGGACGAGCGGCACGGTGAAGCTCCAGCTGCGCAGGCGCTGGGCGGCCTTCCACACGCTGCACCGCGGGGCCGACTGCACGATGTCCGTGAGGGTCGCGTTGTCGATCCGGCTGATGATGTCGATCTCCACGCCCGAGGTGAGGGCGGCGGGGCTGGCGAGGAGGGTCTCGGGCCGGAGCATGTTCTGCATGTTGTACAGGAGCTGGGCCTGGGAGGCGGTGAGCTGGGGGAAGTGGTCGGCGATGTTGTTGAACTCGTGGGCGAGCCGGGCGTTCATCCAGTCGGTGACGAGCGCCTGCACGCTCGGCTCGCGCGCCAGGTACCGGTGGTTGGGCCACAGGATGGCGGCGGTGCCCGCGTGGTCGATGAAGTACTTGATGCTCTCCGGGTTGGTGGAGTCGAGGAAGTCGCGCATCAGTGCCTGCGTCTCGCGGTGGTCAATAAAGAAATTTTCCGCCGCGGCCCTGAACGCGGGGTCCCTCGACGCGCACGGGAACCCCTTGATCATGGGGATCAGGGGGGCGGTGACGTTTTCGTAGAGGTGGATGAGGCGCTTGGACGCGTGCTGCACGAGCGCCAGCGGGTTGCCGTCGAGGCTCGGCGTGTCGTCGTCGAAGATGTAGTCGGCGACGCGGGGGTGGAGCTCGGTGTCCCACACGGGCGCCGGGGCCTCGGGGAGCTCCTTGATGTAGAACACGCTCAGCCGCTGGAAGTCGACCTCGCCCGCGCTGGTGTCCGCGAGGGTGGCGCAGAGGTACTGGTGGTAGGCGATGATGTGGTCGAGGTTCCCGAGGTAGTTGTGGTCCCCCTTGACGCTCTTGGCGTTGATCCGCCTGACGGACTCGAGGTAGGTCGTGGTGAGGTGGAGCGGGAGCCACAGCAGCATGGTGACGAGCTGCTGCTGCTTGGTGTAGACCTGCTTGATGCTGCCGCGGGCGGAGACCTGCCCCCTCCAGCACGCGTGGAGGTAGTGCGCGGCCATCGCGGCCATGTGCTTCGCGTTGTGCCCCCTGTAGTTCGCCACCGTCGGGGGCCTGGGCACCGCGGGGAGGGCGTTGCCGCTGCGCTCGTCGATCACCGTGATGGCGCCCGCGGGTACGAGCTGGCGCAGGGTGTCGCTCATGCGCGCCCACGTGTCGAAGATCGTGTTGCACAGGCTGCAGCACGGGAACGTCAGGTCGGGGTTGCAGACCCACGGCTGCTTGGCGAGCACGGCGGCGCGGGGTATGTCTCGGAGCCATGACATCAGCTCCGCGTGCTCGATTGGCTCCGGCGCGTCCCAGTGCGCCAGGTACTGCTTCTTCTGGGTGCGGCGGGGCGCGGGGATTCGCGCGCGGGGGTCTGCGTCCTCTTCGGGCTGGTCCTTGCCGGCGGAGTACGGCGCGTGGAAGCAGGTGGTTCGGTCGCGTGGGGCCGCGGTGTGCCCTGGGATCGGGCCGCGCGTTTGCAACGGGGTGAGGACCCCGGCCACGTACATGTACGCGGGGCTGTAGCGCGACTTGGGGAGGATGTGCGACTCGTGCAGGGGCCCGGTGTACAGGCTCGGGCGGGTGGGCGCGGACAGCTGCTTGAATCGCATCTGGAGGTAGAAGATCGCCTGCGACTCCTCCACGTTGTAGAACTCGGTGCTCTGCATGAACGGCGCGCGGCACGCCATGCAGCACCCGAAGTGGACCGCGTGCGCCATCTTCCCCCTTTTTATTTTTTTCCGCGGCGGTGGCGGCTTTAATAACCGCGCTCGCTACTTCGGGTCGGCGGCGGGCTTGCGGCCGGCCTTCTTCTTGGCGGGCTGGGTCGAGGAGAGGATGGACCCGAAGAGGCCCTGCGCCGGTCTCGGGGGGAGGGGGGGCGGCTCTTCGAGGATGCCGATGTCCATGGAGATGCGGTCGTCCGCGGCCTCCAGCGTGGGGATGGGCGGTGTCGGGGCCTGCTCGAACTCCCACGGGCTGGCGATGGCGCTGACAGGCTCCCACGGGCTGGCGATGGCGCTGACAGGCTCCCACGGGCTGGCGATGGCGCTGACAGGCTCCCGCTGGGGCGCGAAGAGGGCGTTGATGTCCTC
>Ga0247840_10003271_pt1 | contig 27630 bp, 35 predicted proteins | sample LaCruzMarch2015__FD_192404 | JGI IMG/M metagenome (GOLD analysis project Ga0247840, IMG submission 192404) | Freshwater microbial communities from meromictic Lake La Cruz, Castile-La Mancha, Spain - LaCruzMarch2015_17m | ecosystem: Environmental > Aquatic > Freshwater > Lake | place: Spain...
GATCCTGGTCCCCCAGAACATGGGCCACCAATGCAGCGGGTTCCAGCTGTCGTACTTGTCTATGACCATGGCGAAGAATCCCAGGATGGGCAAGGCAACAATTAAAGTTAGGGGCTCCACCCACCATATCATGAGATTGCCCAGGAAGTGATCCACCCAATGCACCAGCAGCCAATACAGGCCCCAGACCACCACGAGCAGGACGCCAAGTATGAGCCCATCTCCCTTGTCCAGGTCATCATAGGCGAGATGATGGTATACATATCCCTTGCGTGATCTTTTACCAAACTGCGGGGGCATCATATTATTTTTTAGTTATCTCCACGAAAAATAAGTAAGGTGGAAATATGCCCAAACTATTGCTGCATCGTGGACACATGTACCTGGGCAATGCCAAGTCCGGCACCACCAGTGTCAAGAAACAGTTTGATCTCATCAGGGATGACGCCAGCCTGGAGATAGAGAACTCCAACGATTTCACACAGCAGTACCTAGACAGCATCAGGGAACACTGCCGACAGCTGCCAAAGTTCGTGCTGTTCTTTCATGTGCGAGAGCCATGGGATCGCTTCCTCTCCGCGGTGGCCACTGACATCAAGAGGGGCGCTTGTTCGCCGATAGAGAGATGCAAAGAGATAATGAATAAATCTAGATTGATAATTCCCAACCAACCGGACAGCATCGCCGAGTCAGGCCTGGTGTTAAAATTTGCTCCTGTGCTGGAGACCGTGTATAAGGTAATACTTTTGACGTTGCCACCCATGTCGGACAAGATAGAATCAATCAATGTGTGGAACTACGGTGCTTTGAAGGAGTCCATGGAAAGACACTGGAACTGCCAGTTTGATTCCCATGAAAACCTCACGCCACCATGGATCAAAAATATCGTCAATGATTTTTTCGAGGGAGACACGGAGTTCAAGCAGGAATGGATGGAGAAGAACAAAAAGGATCTTGAATTGTACGACCTAGTGAGTCAACAGCCAATGCGCTCATTGAGCACTCGAGAATATATCAATAAATTCTACGAAAAATTATAATTACGGTGCGGTCTTGATCGGGTAGCTGCCCGCTGGATCAGCTGACTTCTTGCCAAATAGCCTCACAGCATGATAGGTGTAATAGGCCCTGAACCAACCCATGCCATCCTCTCGGCACAGCTTGCGCATCATGTCATCTGCCACCTTGCGGTATTTGTTGGCGTCCAATTTGCCCATCCTCATGGCTTGATACAGTGCGTCATGAACCAAGGCACCACGCATGAAATCCCGGGTGTCCACGGTGGGTCCGCTTGGGCCATCCCAGCAGTAGCCATCATAGATGGTCAGTGAGCCGTCTGGCTTGAGGTCGATGTAGTCCGTGTCCACGGTCTCTCCCAAGATGTCCACTTTGACTGTGTAATCCTTCTCCAACTGATATTTGTAGCCTTCGCTGTATGTGATGTAGTCCATAGCTTCTCCTGTAATATAGTTGTATTTACTCGATTATTTGGTATTTTGCCATAGACAACCGCTATTATTATGCTATACTGTAAGTTAAATACCTATATGCAGAAAAAAACCCGCAGCATCCTGGAAGAACTCAGCACGGTCAGGGTCAACAAGGACCCGGAAAATTTCGTGGAGAGCCGCGCGGGCCACATCATTGATTCTGCGATCAACCTCGTGAACTACATCAGGGAGAACTTCGACCAAGAGACCGCATATGTTTTGGAGAAGAAATTCAACTCCGCCATCAAGAACCTGGATGCCGACAAGTTCAGCCGTGGAGTGACCCGCATCAAGGAACTCAAGGATGTCAAGAACAGCCTGTCGCTCAAAGAGGGTGAACTGCGTGACGAGGATGAATAATGCTGGTAGAAGAGATACTTAACGAATTCAAGCGAACGCACCTGCAGCACATCGAAGACATAATATTGACCGATGGGCATGCGGGAGGCACGTCCGTGATAGAATATTTCCAGGGCATACTGCAGACCCTGCAGGGCTCCGCGGATCAGCCCATCAACGTGTCGGTCAAGTGGGACGGAGCGCCCGCGGTGGTGTGCGGAACCAATCCCGAGAACGGCCGTTGGTTCGTGGGCACCAAGGGGGTGTTCGGCAAGACGCCCAAATTGAACTACACCAAGGATGACATCAGCCGCAACCACGGCACCGATGACCTTGGACAGAAATTATTGAAGTGCCTGGTGCATCTCGAAAAATTAAACATCAAGGGCATCGTGCAGGGCGACTACATGTTCCACAGGGAAACCCTGCAGAGGCAGAGCATGTCAGGTGAAAATTATCTCACGTTCAAACCCAACACCATAACTTACGCGGTGCCCGAGGACAGCGACCTGGGCCGGCAGATGGCCGCCGCACAGGTGGGCATCATATTCCACACCACCTACTCAGGTTCTAGGATCGACAATCTAAAGGCACAGTACGGGGCGGACGTCGCAGCTTTCACAAAGACCCCAGATGTTTGGTTTGACAACGCCACCTACAAGAACGTCAGCGGCACGGCCAACTTCACGGCAGAGGAGCAGGCACAGTTCACAGCGGGCATGGACAAATTGAAAGCATTGCTCACCAAGGTGCCAACCAACCTATCAGCCATGCTGGGAGTCAACAAGGACTTCCTGCCGTTCTTCATGCTGTTCATAAATGATCAGATCAGGCAAGGCGTGTTGCCCACGGACACCAACGAGTATCTCAAGGGCTTCGCAGAGTTCTACCAAGGAAGGATGCAGCAACAGGCGGCAGGCTTAAAAGCACAGAAGGCGCTGCAACTGAGGCAGCAGAAGATGAAAGACATGCCGCTGTTCCTAAAACAGATGCAGCGACCCTTGGCTGCCATGATGGCATTCTACAAGGAAGTCATTGCACTGAAAAAATTAACGCTGGACAAGATGAACAAGGCCACAGCGATAGGCACGTTCGCACAGACTGACTCGGGCCTGGAGGTCACAGATCCCGAGGGCTTCGTGGCAGTGGGCAAGACGGGTGATGCTGTGAAACTGGTGGATCGTTTGGGATTCAGCAGGAAGAATCTAACTTCTATCAACAAGTTCCAGAAAGCCTAGCACAGTAGCATTGACACTAGCGCTGAGAGCGTTCCGATCCAGGAACCTATCTCGGTTGTGACGCCTTATGCTCTCGGTTACTTGGTATATCTTAGCTTTGTCCACTGTGCGCAGGTGTTTGCACAATGACACAATCTTGGCTATCCTCCTGGCGGGATCTTGCTCGAGGTCATAGCTCTCGTCAAACACAGAATCAAATGTGCGGAAACCCATGTCCCTCAATTTTCGTAGGTAACCAAGATTTCCATGCACCACGAATATCTGCTCTGCCAGCACCGGCTTCCACAGCTTCTCAGTTATGAACACGTCCGTGTTGTTATCATTGGTCTCCGACACGAGATTAAATGCTGTGTGATTGAACTGTGGCTCATGCACGTCCTGGTCGCTGCCATATTTGGGATAATTGTTGGCGTCAACCCAAGGCAGTTCATAACTGGGATCCAGCTTGGCCTTGTGCGGCGCATCAAGGAAGCTGTACAGGCTGTTCCTGAGCAGTGACTCTTTCTGCAGGTACTCGAACAGTTGCCTCCTGTGTGGCCTGGATTGTTTGTTGAGGTATAAAAAATCATGCTTTTTGTTGGAGTGGTCAAAATTATATTGCTTGTCGCGATGTCGGCGTTGCATCAGGAACCAGAACCAGTTGTGACCGCCACTCCAGGTCAGGTGCGGCGTGTTGGCCAGCAGGTCGTTGTATTTTTGATGGTCCCTGAGGTTCTCTGGTGATTCCCATGGCTGGGCCACTATGAAACTGAATCCCCTCTCCGCCAGATGTTTTATCCTGCGCTGTGCCTCCTGCCAGTATTCGGGACTGTTCCAAAGTCTTTGGTTCTCCCTGCGATGGTCTATCATGGCCAGCAGCCGATCATATCTGTCAAAATTTATGTTGTGCAGGGTGTAGTATTCCCCGTCGCTGGTGATGCGCTCGTTGGGCAGTGTGGCCAGCGCCAGGAACTGCTCTATGTCCTGGTGGTTGCCCGTCTTCATTAGATCTGTCAAGAAAAAGCTATTTTTGCCCATGATCGCCATACAGCTATTTAAAACCGTTATGTTATAGCATAATTTACCAATTGCCGGTATAAATAGTTGCAACATGTCACCTGAGCGGTGACGTGCCATTTAACAGAGAAAAAGGAGAAAAAAAATGGCTATAGTAACAAACGCAAACCAACCCGTGATTTCTTTAAATCAAGGTCTTGGACCAAGAACCACAATCGTTAACCTAGCATTAACCAATATGACCAATGCTAACGTTGATACTGTGTTAAAAGCAATCGCTCAAGATGGTTTCACCATCGCTGGCGTTACAACTGCTGACGGATCAGCATTTGTATCTGGCACAACTGACAACATCCAAATCGCAGTACAAGGTACAGCAACCTTCACAGCTGATGGTTCAGATGCGTACGGTGTAACAGGTGCAGCAACTACAGTGTTAGCAATATTTGCTTAATTAGAAATAATCAAGTAAGTTTTTACGGAAAGGGTGGACATTTGTTTGTTCACCCTTTCTTGCATTGTGATTAAATAGTTCATTATATGCACACATATTCAATTACCACACTGGTGGACATCACGGAGAACGGGGTGCTGAGCAATCAATTCCCTTTCACCACCAAGAGCGGTGAACTGGTGCACGACGCGGCCACGCTCACCATGGCCCGCAACCAGCAGGCCAACTTCACCACGCTGCTGCAGATGCTGCAGATGAGGAGCAACATCACCTGGGAGAACACGCCTCAGCGCATGACGGAGTCAGTGGCCAACTATCGCTTTGGCACTGCCTACGAAGGCCGGCACACGATATGGCAGTTCACCTGGCAGGTGGAGCAGCTGGGAGTGTATGAGTTTGACAATGATCAGGTGGGCGGCCTGGTGGAGGATTTTGACAACATACCCATAGTGAACTTCTGCAAGGAGACCGCTGCCTTTCCCAAGAATGTGTTCAACACGCAGGACAGCAAATACATAAACACCTACTTTAATCTCACAGCAGATTTAGATAAATAATGTTACTCAAGGCACATACAGCATTAATAGGCACCGCAGGAAGCAATGGCAAACATACAGGCTCGGTTAAGAGAAATACATTCACAGGTAGCGGAATTAAAACGAGAGTTGAGACAATTTATGAGTGACCTAGAAAAGACCAATTTGGAAGCACACGTGGACCTTTGCGCCGAGCGCTACAAGGGCCTGCACGATCGCCTGTCCGCGATCGAACACAGCCTCAAGAGGCTGAGCGATGACGTGCTGGAGGGACAGAAGAGCCAGACCAAGACCCTGATCATGACCGCGGGCACCGTGGTGGCAGGACTGCTCAGCACCATAGTCGTGGTACTAATGAAGATCAATTAATCTAAATAATGTCAATCTAAATAATGTACGTTCACATATCTCGCCACGTGCGAGTTTTCATAACCGAACAGCAACACCTGTTCATACACAAGTACCAAAACCACGAGCACTTCCTGCAGAGCCAATTACCAATAGAAGAGGCCATCACGGCCAAGACCCTGAGCGACAAGGGCATCCTGGTGAGGAAAAAACTTGACAACGACACGCAATACGCTTTAAATAAGCACATAAGGTTTGACAACAGATAAGATATCATAATGCGCAATCGCAAGGAACTGCAGAGACAGATAGAGGCCTACGGCCTCGGGGACAAGCTGAAGAAGCTGGCTGAGCACGACGAGAGCACACGCCCGTTCCGCCACCTGCCCAAGCAGTTCAGCAAGGGCATCCTCATCGGCAACATAGCCATCGTGCCGCGCAGAGCGGACGAGACACGCTTCGTGTACGTGATAGCGGACATGGTGCAGGCACGCATAATCTACGATGACATACATCTCAAGCAGAGCGCGATCCTGATGGCGCACCACCTGGCGGATGGCAAGCCCATGCCGGAAAAGGTGCTGATCTGGGACACGGACTTCGCCAGCAGGATATTTGACATCAAGAGCTACAAGGGCAAGATGCGGGCCGCTGAAAAAAGCGGCGATGACGACCAGGCCTTCATTTACGAGGAGAAATTCCGCGAAGCAAACCGCCAAGCGGACGCAGCAAAGCAAAGAATACAGGATTTATTTGATAGCACGTTCAGGGTCAACCCTGCTAAATAAACACAATACAAGGACAAACACGCATGGCATATAGAAGAATTTACACGAGCATACACAAGGCCAACCCAACAGAATATCCTGCGGCCATCAGAGCGGAAAGCGCCAGGCTACAGGCGGCGGGCACATTAACCCGGACAGTTGAGCCCGTGGTCAGCCCCGCGGAGCTGGCTGAACAGAACGTGGGCGCAGATCAGACCAAGAGCACCATCACGGAAGTGTGGACATCACAGGCCGCCATGCAATCTTATAGAGATTGGGTAAAATCGAATCATCCCGGAGCACATAATGCATGGATGGCTGCCAACAACTGCACACAGACAGAAATATCCTCTGGAGAGATATAAAATATGAAAGCCACAGAATTAACAAAGAACATCACAACAGAAACTTTATTGGCACAGTTCGAGTCAAGATTTGGACAGACCTTAAATCTTGAAGGCATGGACCAGGCGCAGCTGGAAGACATGGCCAACATGGTCAGGACCAAGATACACACCATCACTGACAACCAGCACTTTGGACAGGAGTTGAAAGACGACAACTACCAGAAACACCAGATGATGCTGGATGTGCTGAACCAGGCAGTGCGAGAGGCATCAGGAATCAACACACAGATCACCCCACAGCAACAGATGATCGCCAAGAAGATCCAACAGACACCAGGTCTCAAAGACCAGGACAAGGATGCCATCATAGGCGCCATGGTCTCCAAGGAGAGCGCTGTGAAAGAAGGCATAGAAAATCAATCGGAACTGATTTTGGCAGCCAAGGACATGATGGACAAGGTAACAGGCTACCTCGAAGAGCTGGCCAAGATGAAGACAGAGAGCATGCTGGAATTATCAGATAGGATCAGAGACGAGATGGGCGCAGACAAAGCAGACGCCTTCGCACAGAAGGTCAAGCCAGCACTGGACTCAGCGGAACAGACCCTGACCAACACCAGGACGGAATTAGATCAGGCAGTGAGAGTATTGACCGGCGAGGAAGTCGCGGCCACGGAACCAGTGGGAGCATTGGACGAGCCATTGGACACCACGAGCGATGACCTGGACAGCCTGGACGCACCGGCATCGGATGAGTTCGCAGCAACGGACGCCAACGCAGGTGGCACTGAACCCGAAGGCAGGCAGAAGAGAGAAAGCCGTGAAGTGTTCGAAACCAGCTCAAGAATCTATTCAAGACTAGCTGGGAAGTAATCCCATGCGCTTCTCAGAATTCCTCAACAACACCAACAATGAACTGGAATCGGTCATAGTCAACACTCTACAAAATCTCAGAGGCGATGCTGATGAGCAAGGACAAACAGCAGAGATCAGCTTTGACGCTCTGACACAGATAATCAAAAACACGGGCTACGCCACTTTCAACTACAACCTGTTCAAGAGCATCTATGACAAGGGCACTGCGCTGAAGAACGTTGTGTCGGACTTCAATAAAGACAAGATCATACTCAACACAGAGAAGCAGGCCGAGAAAGATCCCGCAATGAACAAAGACAACATCGGCAGCACAGACACAGTGAAGAGGATGGCCAAGGCAGCCCTAAAGAGACGAACTTAGATCCTATCCAACCATTCGGCTATCACGGGAAACGTGGTCTTATAATTGGTGCCACGCCTGCGATCCAGCTCCGTCAAATAGATCTTGAATTGTTTCTGCCTTAATGCATCAGGTTCCTGCCGCGCAAACTCTTCGATTATGCCGTTCATGTAGTTTTTGTAATTAACCTTGACTGAATCCGGATATCCGTGGCTGTTGACGTCAAATAATTCCACAGCCTCTTTAAGTCCAATGTCGTTGACTTTGCTGCCAAAGATGCCGGGATAGAGGTATGGCCGCGGGCCATGGTTCTTGGTGCTGGCCTTCATCATGGACCAATAAACGGGCCTTATCCTGGACCATTGGTTGATGTTTTTGACAAGCGCCGGCATGCCCGGCACAGCAGTGATGGTCAGCGCGGAGTTGATGTTCTGCAGAGTCGTGGATTCATTCAGGATGTATTCAAAGTTCTTTTGGAACAATTTCAGATCCAGACCGTTCCTAACATATTCCGCTTCGGCGCCCCATGAGTCCAGCGATCCAACTATCTGCAGCTTGTCCAATCTCTTGTCCTCAACCAACCTGTTGAGCCTTTTCACCCAGTTCTTGACCCTCTCGTGCTCCACGGTGAGGTTGCTGAAGAAGCACAGCGTGAGGTCGGGCAGCTCCTTGGTCTCCAACAAGGCTATCATCCTCTCGGTCTCTTTCTGCAGGAATGGCTCTCCTCCCATGATGAACAGCTTGTGCAGGTGCTGCAGGTTGCTCTCGAACCACACAAACAGCTTCTCCGTGGCCTCCTCGATCTTGTCAAACATCTGCCAGCGGCTGGCGTCCAGCACCACACCATCTGTGTTGAACGGGCCAAATCTTTTCTCCTCCTGATGTATCTTGGAGCTGTAATGGGCCGCGCAATAGATGCATTTCAGGTTGCAGGTGTTGCCCCAATACACTTCCAGCTGCCTAGGCGTGACGTTCACAGCTGTTGGGTTATTGGCCAACTCCGGCGGCTCTGTGGTGCCTTCCATCTCGAGATGTGCCACCCGGTCGCTGGTGCCACCCGCCTCTTCTATGTGTTTGCAGTGCTCGCATCCATTGCCGGGCCACTGCCCGTTCAACATCTTGGTGCGATCCTCCAGCTTGTTGGCAATGTTGTGGAAATTAAACTTGTCTCCATCCATCTCTATCTTGCCATACCCCGCTCTGTGGCAGCTTGAGCTCACTCCGTTGGTGAGATACACCGTGGAATGTGTCCATTTCAACTGGCAGGGTATGCCCTGCTTGATGGAGAAACGTTTTGGCGGTTGCTGAGATATGCCCATCAATCCACTCCACAACAATGGTAGCAGGCATTAAGCCTCACGCTGGTGTCGCTGCCGTTGATGCCATTCTCTAGCTTGCGGAAGAAAGAACCCTTCAATATATCCTCCAGATACGTCAAGTTTAGATTGATCTTGTCATAATCTTCCACTATTTTTTGAGACTCGTGTGTCTTGGGATCACCTATCCAGCAGCAGGGCGTGACATAGCCCGATGCCAAAAGGTATATTTCATATTTGTTGTTGGAGCATGAAACGCAAGATATCTTCCTGGTGTGGAAGTTGTCCACCACGTCTGTTGGCAAAATTTTATTGTTGACCTTATCCACTATGTGTCTCTGTGGCTGACGCATAGTTGCCTTCCTGATGTAGTAATCATCCACTTTTATTTCATCCACATCTCTGAACGTGCCATCGTAATCGTAGTCTTTCCATCTAGATGTGAAATCCAAATGGAAGTCCTTGAATCCCATTTGTTTTGCCAGATCTTTTGCTGTGGTTGATTGATGCTCATTGTGCTGGAATGAGAACATCCGCCACTTGGCCTTGCCACCGGCGGCTATGAAGGATCTCGCATTGGCCATGAGTTTATCCCATTTCACGTTCCTCCTGTACAGATGATTGGTGTCTTCCAGGCCATCTATATGAAATAAAACTTCTACACCTATCTTTGCCAACTCCGCCCAGAACTCCGGCGTCCTGGCACCACCGTTGGTGTATAGTTCCAATTGGCATCCAGCATTATTCTTCCTGATGTGTTCATATATCTCCAGGCATTCTGGGTTCATTGATCCGTCACCGTAGGTGCCACAGGAATAGAAACGCTTCAATCGCTTGGTGATGCTGCTGCCTATCCGATCCCTGACCAGAGACAGGCTGGTGTGTTTGTTGTTGGTCACGTCTTTTCTCAACTCCAATTTGAAGTTGAATCTCGAGCACATGGGGCACGCCGCGTTGCAGTAATTGGACAGTTCCGCATTGATGCTGTTTATATTATCGACAGTGATATATGACATTATAATATGTAATTATGCTTCCTAAAGCCGTGCGCCGATAGAAGAATCCAATAGTTTATTGACTGGCCAGCATATCCAGTGTATAATATGATGATGAAGTTTACCAACGACACCCTATTGGCACAGGGCATAGCGTATGTGGCCCGGTATCCCTACAGCGAATTGAGCAAGACATCACCCGAGGGCCGGAGGCACTACACCACTCCGGATGGCCGGCAGGTGCCTTCGGTGACCACAATATTATCACAGACCAAGGACATGACACATCTCATTGCATGGAAGAAGCGTGTGGGAGAAAAGGAAGCGCAGAGGATCGCCACGGAGTCAGCCAACATCGGCACAGTGATGCACAGGAGCCTGGAGAAGCACGTCAAGGGCGAGAGCAGGGTGCCCGGCAGCAATCTCATACAGCAGCAGGCCCATGCCATGGCCAACGTTATCATAGAGAATGGATTGAAGGACGTCAGCGAGGTGTGGGGATCAGAGATCAACCTGTACTATCCAGAACTGTACGCAGGCACCACGGACTTGATCGGTGTGTACAAGGGACGGCCGGCCATAATGGATTTCAAGCAGGCACGCAAGTTGAAGAAGGCGGAATGGGTGGAGGACTATTACCTTCAGTTGGTGGCCTATGCGGAAGCACACAACAAATTATTTGACACAAAGATAAGCAACGGCAGGATCTTTATCTGCACACAAAACAACGAGTTCCAGACCTTTGAGATAGACAACTACGAGCAATGGGTGGGCAAGTGGTTCAACAGGGTGGAGCAATACTACAAGTCTGTGCTATAGATATCTTTTCACCAACTGCGCCCAGTCATCCACTGCCGCGATGGGCAGGCCGCGATCATAGCCAGGCAGGAACTGCTCTGAAAACTTGCTCTGCATGTGGTGTCGCATGGAGTACCAAAATTCCTTGATCCATATGTCCCGGTCCAAAGCCGACAATAATTTTTTAAGTTCTGCTACATTGTGCTGTATGCCCTGCCTCCTTATATCCGGATCACTGTCTTTCATGAATGCACAACCGGCCACCTGCGACAGCGACGCATCTGACAGCTCGACCTCCAACACTGACCTGAAATACAGCAACTTTATTTTCTTGTGCCTGCAATATTCCTGCAGGAAGATCATGTGGTTAAGGAGGTTGCGGAAACACACATATTCATTGTGTACGCGACCATAATAGAATTTCTTGAAATCTTCCAGGTCTTCGCCGGTGTGCTCGTCAAACGCCCTGTGTGACGTGATTATGACCTGTGATCCATTGCTCCTTGGCAGCATGGCCCTGCCCAGCACGGTCCAGCCCACTATCAATATGTCCGGAGTCTTTTGATTGAGGTATTCTATGGTGCTATTAAAGATGCGATCATTGCTGGCCCCACCCATGGCGATGTTGTCGCTTGCGCCAATTTTCACGCTCCATTTGTGCTGTGCGTCTTGGAGGAACTCTTGCGTGAAGGAATCGCCGCTAACGCATATGATCTTGCTCATGCCATTATTTAATTTGCTATAAATACACTAAAAATAAAGAGGAGCACAAGTGCCCATAGTACAGATTTCAAGGATACAACACAGGCGAGGCAGATCCACGGATCTACCGCAACTAGCGGCGGGCGAGCTGGGTTGGGTCATTGACGAGCAGAAGTTATTCATAGGTAATGGCACAGTGGCCGACGGCGCACCTGCCGTGGGCAACACAGAGATATTGACATCGGGATCATCCGCATTTTCATCCGCACTCAAATACGTCTACAAGGGTTATCTGGGCAACGCGACACCAATCGTCACAGGAGCAGGAGTGGATGTGCTTAGGACCCTGCAGGAGAGATTGGACGACTATGTGTCAGTCAAGGCCTTTGGGGCAGTGGGTGATGGCGTGACCAACGACACAGTGGCCATACAGAGGGCCCTGGAAGAGATCTATTCAGACGTGGTGGACCAGGATGACTATCAATCTTCCAGGATTCTATTTTTCCCGGCCGGCCAATACATCATAACGACTTCTCTTAAGATACCTCCCCATGCGAGATTATTGGGCGAGGGCGTGGACGGATCAGTGATATATCAGTCAGGTGGAGCAGCACCAGTGGCTGTGACAGAAGACAACGGCGGCAACACCTACGGCACCATAGGAGCAGCATCCGCGGTGGCACCCACACAAATCACCATAGAGGGCATACATTTTTGGAACGGTGAGGCCTACGCGGGCTTCAGCATTGACTGCGCGACCAACGTGAGATTCGTCAATTGCGCATTCAAGGGAACCTATGCCGCAGGTGGCGCCAACAACGACAACAGCGCAGGAGTTAGAGTGAGAAGCACCAGTGCCCTGCCATGCAGCAACATTATATTCGACAGCTGCCAGTTCAAGAAATTTTCATCGCTGGTTGATTTCAGTGATGATGTGACCTCAGTGAAATTCATCAACTGCGACTTCAACGAGGCATTGAATGGAGCAAGGTTGGGCTATGCAACCGACGGCAGCACCAACGGCAAGACTTTTGGACCCGTGAATATACAATTTTTACACAACACATGGAGCAACATCGGTCGCAATGCGATCAAGGCACACGCCAATGGTTCAGTTAGGAACGTCATCAGTTCTGGAAATTGGTATGCGGCTGACGTGGGCAATGACTTCGAGGAATATAGCACCAACGACCCCAATGACATACATGCGGCGCTTTCATTCTCGGCCAACGAGTGCAGCAGCCACATGGACTACTTTGAGAGATCAGATCTAAGGGCGGCGACTATCGCCCCCTCACAGGAAGTCGAGGGGGTCAGCATAGTGGATGGCACCAACAAGGAGATCACGCTGGCCGACAACACAGCAGCGGCCATTACCACGGGCATCAGGATCAAGGCATTGAATGGATCTGCCCTGGTAATCAAGTACAAGATAGACAGGGGCACAAATTTCAGGACCGGAACGCTGACAGCAGTGGGTGCCGAAGGCACCACGCCCAGCTTCAATGATGATTTTGAGGAAACCGCGGACATCGGAGTTGCGCTGACCGTGGCCGTGGATGATCTTGATTCAACTGTGACTCCGGGAAATGAGACATTCGTGGTCAAATACACAACTACCAGCACCGGCGCCAACGCCACAATGAATTATCGCACTACGATCCTGTCGTAATACACACAAAAAAATCAAAAATATTTTTTTTACCAATAGACATCGCTGCGTTTTGATTGTATAATAAAAAAATAATTCAAAATTAACATTAATAATATTTTTTTGCTAAATATGCACAGTCAAACAAGAACAAAATCAGAAACAAAAACAAAAACAGTCATGCCAGGCACCACAACCACCATCAGAGTCAAGAAAAGAGACGGCAGCCTGGAGCCTTTGGACATCAACAAGATACATTTCGTCGTGGAAGAAGCCTGCGAGGCATTGCCGGGAGTGTCGGCGTCCCTGATAGAGATGAACGCCAACATACAATTCTATGACGGCATGAGCTCCAAGGACATACAGCACATATTGGTTAGGTCCGCCAACGATCTTATCTCCCTGGATGCCCCAAATTATCAATATGCCGCGGCGAGATTGCTGAGCTATGACATACGCAAGGAGGCCCATGGCCAGTACGAATACATTCCACTGCTGAAACTTATTCTAAGGAACATACGCAATGGCGTGTATGACAAGGCCATAGTTGAGCAATACAACATGACGGAGATCAAGAAACTCAACACCTGGATAAAGAGAGACCGAGACCTAAACTTCACCTATGCGGGCCTGAGGCAGATAGTTGACAAGTACCTGGTGCAGGACAGGAGCTCCGGTGAGTTGTACGAGACACCACAGGACATGTACATGATGATCGCGGCCACCCTGTTCGCGGACTACCCAAAAAACAAAAGGATGACCTATGTTAAAAGATACTATGACGCTATATCAACGCACAAGATCAACATTCCAACACCTGTCATGGCGGGCGTTAGAACTCCTATTCGTCAGTTTGCTAGCTGTGTGCTTGTTGACAGTGATGACACTCTCCCTTCTATTTTCAGCAGCGATATGGCCATTGGCCTCTACGTGGCGAGGCGTGCGGGCATTGGCATCAATGCTGGCAGGATCAGGGGCATCAACTCCAAGATCCGAGGCGGAGAAGTACAGCACACGGGAGTGATCCCATTCCTCAAGAAATTCGAAAGCACAGTGAGATGTTGCACGCAGAATGGCGTCAGGGGTGGCAACGCCACTGTGCATTTCCCCATCTGGCATTCTGAGATCGAGGACATCTTGGTGTTGAAGAACAACAAGGGCACCGAAGACAACCGAGTGAGGAGGATGGACTACAGCATCCAGATCAGCAAAATTTTTTATGAGAGATTCATCAGGGAAGAGGAGATCACCCTGTTCTCGCCACACGAGGTGCCGGGATTGTATGAAGCATTTGGCACAGACGCATTTGACGAGTTATATGAGAAGTATGAGGCAGACAAGTCCATTCCAAGGAAGACCATCGCTGCACAGGAATTATTTTTTGACCTATTGAAGGAGCGTGCGGAGACCGGCAGGATTTACATAATGAACATCGATCACTGCAACTCGCACTCATCGTTCAAGGACAAGGTCTACATGAGCAATCTCTGCCAAGAGATCACGCTGCCCACCAAGCCCATACAGCACATAGATGATGAGGATGGAGAGATAGCCCTATGCATACTCAGCGCCATCAACGTGGGATCCATAAATGAACTGAGCGAGCTGGAGTCAGTGTGCGACCTTGCCGTGAGGGCACTGGACGAGATCATAGATTATCAACAATATCCTGTGAAGGCAGCCGAGGTCAGCACCAAGGCAAGACGCAGCCTGGGCATAGGCTACATTGGTTTGGCGCATTACCTGGCAAAGTTGGATCTCAAATACGAAAATCCCAAGGCATGGGAGGCAGTGGATAGACTTTCAGAGGCATTCCAATACTACCTGTTGAGGGCCAGCTGCAACCTAGCAGAGGAAAAAGGCAGATGCACGGCATTTGACAGGACCAAATACGCAGATGGACTTCTGCCGATAGACACATACAAGAAGGAAGTGGACGACATCGTGCCGCACAAGACCAGGATGGCATGGGAGTCACTGAGGAAGGACATCGCCAAGCATGGCTTGAGGCACAGCACACTGTCAGCGCAGATGCCGAGCGAGAGCTCCAGCGTGGTCAGCAACGAGACCAATGGCATCGAACCCCCAAGGGCCATACTGGGCATCAAGAAGAGCAAGAAGGGACCACTGAAACAGATAGTCCCAGGGTTCCCCAAACTTAAAAATTCATACACCTTGTTGTGGGAGATGACGGGCAACGAGGGCTACATCAAGATCGTGGCCATGATGCAGAAATATTTTGACCAGGCCATATCCGGCAACTGGAGCTACAACCCCCTGAACTATGCCAACAATGAAGTGCCTCTGAGCGTGATGGCCACGGACATGCTGACAGCCTACAAGTACGGCTGGAAGACCTCATACTACCAAAACACATACGACTTCAAGGGCGAGGAAGAGGACCTGCAGCCATCCGGCATCGATCCCATAGACGTCAAACAGGACGGAGAGGACGTGGAGCTACAATTGGTCAATGGCCACGCTAATGTAACGCAGGCAGCTGAAGACGATGACTGCGAAGCCTGCAAGATCTAAATTGACAAGTATATTAAATATAGTAAAATAACATTATGACAAAGACAGTATTCAACAGGAACGAAGTGGACTGGAGCAAGGAGCCCATGTTCTTTGGAGAGGATCAATCCCTGCAGAGATATGACGTGTTCAAGCACCCGCAGTTTGACAAGCTGAACCAGACCATGCTGGGCTACTTCTGGAGGCCGGAAGAGGTCAGCCTGCAGAAAGATCGCTCGGACTACGCCAACTTCCGACCGGAACAGAAACACATATTCACATCCAATCTAAAATATCAGACCTTGTTGGACTCGGTGCAGGGCCGCGGACCATGCCTGAACTTCCTGCCTTATTGTAGCAATCCAGAGCTGGAAGGCTGCATAGTGACCTGGGATTTCTTTGAGACCATTCACAGCAGGGCCTACACGCACATCATGAAGAACGTGTACTCGGACCCAAGCGAAGTGTTCGACACCATATTGAATGACAAAGAGATATTGAAGCGAGCTGTCAGCGTGACAGAGAACTATGACTCATTTGGAGAGCTGGCCCTGCAATACGTAGTCAACGGCAAGGGCGACGTGGACGAACTGAAGAGACAGTTGTACCTGGCCATGATCAATGTCAATTTATTAGAGGGATTGAGATTCTATGTGAGTTTCGCCTGCACGTTCGCGTTTGGTGAATTGAAGCTGATGGAGGGATCTGCCAAGATACTTTCATTGATAGCCAGGGACGAGGCCACACATTTGAATCTAACCACTCACGTGATCAAGGCATGGCAAAAGGGTGACGACAAGGACATGCTGCGAGTGATGAAGGGCCAGGACAAGAAAGTGATCGAGATGTTCCACAAGTGCGTGGAAGAAGAAAAGGCCTGGGCCAAGCATCTGTTCAGCGGCGGATCCATCATAGGACTCAACGAGAAGTTGTTGGGACAGTACGTGGAATACACCGCCAACAAAAGATTGAAGGCCCTGGGATTTGATCCGGAGTTTGACATACCCGGCAACCAGAACCCGCTGCCATGGACCACTCATTGGTTAAGTTCTAGAGGCATGCAAGTGGCTCCCCAAGAAACGCAAATTCAAAGCTATATCATAGGTGGTATCAAACAAGATATCAAAAAAGACGAATTTAAGAAGTTTAAATTATAAGAGTCAAGTTCAGTCATAAATATAAATGTATGTCATACATTTATAAAATTACTAATACAGTTAATAACAAATCTTATATAGGTTACACTAAAAATCCTTCAGCAAGATGGAAAGCACACAAAAATCATCAAGGCTCAAATTTAATATTTCAAGCAATTAAAAAATATGGAATAGATAAATTTAAATTTAAAATCATTGCAAAAGACATTGTAGAAAATGAACAAAAATATATAGAAAAATATAATACTCTGTCTCCTTATGGATATAATTTAAGAGAAGGTGGAAGTCTCCCTCCCAATCATAAAGGTAAAACTTACAAAGAAATATATAAAAACTTAAAAGAAGCCGAACAGCAAAGATTAAAAAGACATTTAAAACAAATACAAACAGGAGGATATGGTCCTAAAAAACATAAAGAGGAAACAAAAAATAAAATCAGTGCAGCCTTAACTGGAAAAAATAATCCAATGTACGGAAAAAAACACTCAAATAAAACCAAACAACTTATAAGCAAATCTAATAAAGGTCGTTTTATTGGATTTAAAAATCCTAAAGCAAAAAAATGGATATTGATCTCTCCCAAGGGAGAACAGCACGAGGCACACGGCGATCTTAGGAAAAAATGCTTGGAACTTGGATTAAGTTTTGCTACAATACATGCAAGCCATATGCACAATAGACCAATGAGATCAGGATGGAAAATATTACAAAAATAACAGATGCTTGTCTCCCAGACATCAAAGACATTCGTTTAAAAAATATTCAAGAAATATTAGGATGTCCAAATGTTATTCTTTTAAGTATAGATCCACGACCACACTCGAAGATCAATAGGTGCCATGCCAATGTACAAAGACAGGTGCAATGGTATGGGGGTGAAAAAATAGAAGGATATTATTTGGCATTCAGCAAATCATCTGATAGATGGACAGCCATAAAACACAGTGTGTGGAATAGGAATGGTGAGATAATTGATGTCACTCCTGTAAATGACGAAAGAACTCAAAATGTTTTCTTATGGGGCAATAAAGAATTATATACTTCTGTGTATTTTGATGGTAATATTCTACAAAAAGATAAAACTGTAATATTAGAACAAACAATATAACAGCACATAATTACTATCCATAAATACTGGTATGCCAGCAGTAGCCAGAATAGGAGATGCGGAAGCCAATCATTGCAGCCCACCCAAGCGGCTGCAGGGAGTGAAAACCGTGTTCGCCAACGGCAAGCCACTGAGCTGCGTGGGACATCTAAACACCCCTCACAAGATGAAAGGAAAAAAGTGTCCAGTGCACCAAGCACCATTAAAAGGTGGATCAAGGACAGTGTTCGCCGAGGGCAGGAACCTGGGCAGGGTGGGAGACAGGACCTGCACCATGGTGATACAGGGATCACCCAACGTGATATCAGCATAGAACATGAGTGTACAGCAAGGATTAAAATCACTGGCGGAGTCAAGTCCCAACTTCAGCAACACAGGAGTGGAAGCTGCCATAACACTGGCCAACATCGGATTCATAACCAAGACGAAAACATTGCACTACCTCGTGGACGTCAACAGCACACTGACCGATCCACAAAAGGTCACAATCAGGGCCTCTCTCAACGTGCAGCCCTATCTCAACGCGGGCAGATACCTACAGGACCTCAGCAACCACACTTCTAAAATATTGGACGGAACCCTGGGAGAGACCGATCCCGACGACGTGGACACGGCCACATTCCAGGAACATCTGGGCACTGTGGACGGCATACAGGGATCATACCTGGCGCTGTATGGCCAGGAGGCCAGCACAGCGGGCAAGGGCGTGGACGACTACTTCGGCACGCTGCGCCAGACCATGAACGGCAAGCTCACTGAGATCAGAGACGCAGCGCAGATAATCACCAACGGCAGTCTGGCCGAGAACACGGCATTCCAGGCCGCCACACAGGCCCTGATAGATTTCGTCAACGCACTGGGCGACAGCACGACCATGGACACCAGCACACTGAACAGCCTGCTCAGCGCCTACGAGTCCGCGGCCAACAACTTCAACACGGTGCTGACGGCAGCCGCCTTCAGCCTGCAGAAGGCCATATTGGTCAGCAACAGGGCTGCCATAGTGGCACAGATGGCCACCGAGGCGGCGAACCTGGGCACCATAAGGACCTATGCCACGTCACTGGCCACGCTGCAGGGATTCCAGAGCCTGGCGAGCAACAGCAAGATCAGGGACCTGATCGGCAAGGCCGCGCAGACCACCGCATGGAAAGACTACTACGAGAACTACGAGACCAGATTTGCACAGATCAACCTCAAGTATGAGAACGCACTCAGCGACAGCGAGAACGAGACCATCATCACCAACGAGATGACGCAGCGCGGACTGCCTGACGTCAAGGACCACACGGACCTCAGATCAGTGGCTGCCAAGGCCAGCAGGGACACAAGGCTGTCAGAGGTTAGGTTCCAGGGCAGGAGCATAGCACAGATCATGGAGGACTGCTGCGAGAAGCTGGGCATACCATCCAAGGGTCTGGACGTGTATGGACAGAGCCAGGTGCTGCTGGAGAACATGAACAGCAACGACAGGGAAATCATAAGAACACAGCTGAATCTGCACCAAGAAGCCAACACTCTGTCATAGACAAACTGCCAAACAGTGTTATAATACTAGCATGATCGAGCCACCGCGGCGGCAATGCCGAGGAAGGTCGGGACACCCCTGGTGGGTGCAAGTCCAAGTAAGCAGTGAATGGCCAGGCACGCTGCGGGTGGGACGCTGAGACAGATGGTGGCATAGAACAGAATCCCGCCTACGGATCATCAACGTGGACCCGTAGTTCAACGGATAGAATAGGAGTTTCCTAAACTCTAGATCCAAGTTCGATTCTTGGCGGGTTCACCAACATGCGGTCATGTTGGAATTGGTAGACAGGCACGCTTGAGGGGCGTGTGGAGCAATCCGTGAGAGTTCGAGTCTCTCTGACCGCACCAAGATGGGCACCTAGTTCATTGGTAGAACACTTGCTCGACACGCAAGGGGTGGCAGGTTCGATTCCTGCGGTGCCCACCATATGCACCTGTAGCTCAACTGGATAGAGTGTTGGTCTTCGAAACCAAAGGTTATAAGTTCAAATCTTATCAGGTGCACCAATAAGTAATAGCATGAGGTATCTGTTCTTATTATTATTTTTAATCTCTTGCGGTGTGCAAGACTGTAGAGTGGATCCCAACACCACCGTGCAGACAAAGACAGAAAACAAAACAGATCCTAAAATGATAGACCCCAAATCAGAGTCAAAGGGCATTGCTGACCAGGTGCGTGATCTTCGCGATAATCTACAGCCTGGTGCACAGTTGCGTTGTATTTTTTAACAACGCAACTGAGTGTTTTATTGTGATTTATTGATATTGTTTAAACTCTTCGGCTGTCTTTAGAAATTTATCTAAATTTGCCTTTGATATGCCCACTGTGTTCTCAACAAAATCTTCTTTGTCTAGACTATTGTTGAATTCAGTAGATAGAGACTTCTCTAGTTTAGCAACTTGATCTGCAGGTACGTTCCTTACAAAAAGCATCAACCCTAATTTGAATTCATTTAAGGCATCTTTGGTTCCAGTGAATTCAGTCATTGGTTTTTGACCATACTTCTTTGATCCTGTTGAATAAAGACATTTGATTGTGCCTGCTTTGATAGCAGTTGCAGCATTACCGGTAGCGATATAGCCAGCATCAATATCTTTATTAAGTAATCCTGCCACTGTTTGTCCTGATCCTTCAAAAGTTACAGTTTTGAACTTGATGTTTTTGTTATTTCTATTTAGATGTTCCGTAAGAGAAATTGTTGGATTAGCTTTGCCGTGTCCAAGTGTGTAAGTTTTTCCTGGCACAAAATCAAAATCTTTCCTAACGCAAACGTCATATGTCACCCAAGTGGCTGCCACAGGTTTAGCTTCTGCAAAATTAATTATGCAGTTCTGTTTTGTTTCTGCAGAATTTTTATGCATTGTGACAGAAGTGGTTATACCCACAGGATTTTTTGTGGTGTTGAAATAATCCACCGCTTCTCCGCAGCTTCCCATTTGTTTTGGAATAATATTGAATCCTGCATTCTTTGAAATGTCTCTCACAGAATAAATGATATTGCCATGCGGTCCTTTTAGACTCGAAAATGGCATGACTTCTATGTCTGTAGCCGATGCAGATGATGGGATAGTGATTGCCCACATTACCAATAGTGTTCCAACTATTTTTTTCATTGTGTTACTCATTTTTATTCTCCTTTGTGTTTACCTTGTTATTTTATTGTTTTTTCCTAAGAAAGTCAAGGTTTTACTCTCTTAGATTTTTAAAAATATATTTGTATCACTTGCCTAAAAGTAAACAATATATCTTTGATCAACAGCAGGCCTATTACCACAGGCAGCATGTTTATTTTTATTTTATGTATTAGCCAGCTCAGTGGCACAAATATAAAAAGATGTACCATGATAAAACTCAAAGAGTGTCTATCTATAAAATAAAAAATTGTAAGGCTTAAACAAGCCAATCCTATCGAAAACCATCTCTTGGTAATTAATTTTCCTAATAAATTATACATGGAGCGGTTCACCATCACTGACAGCATGTAATAAATTAATCCAGCCACTATCATTGATGTTAATAGAATTATTTGAGCGTCGGTTGATTTTAGGAAACCGAAATTAAATCCAAATTTATTTAGATGCTGTACCAACAAAACTTCTGTTGCTGTTATAGGCACTCCCATCAACAACAGAGGAAACCAGCAGGATATTATGGCACTGTTGTTGGCTGTCTCACTGGCTGTGATCCTTTTAAAACAATCTCTTTTTTTAAATTTTTCCCAGTTATAAGAGGCATAACTGCTTATGGTTGCTCCCAATTGAGGTATAAAACCAAGCACGGTTCCTACCATGCTATATTTGAACATTAAAGGAATATTTTCTGCGATGGGATAAGATGATTTTTGAGACTTAGCAGCCGTTGACAGTTTAATGGGTTTATTCCATATCAATTGCATTACAAAAAGTATTATCAATGCCAACATACTGTTGAAATAATACATTGGAAATACTTTGCTCGCCAGGGCGGTAAAAGAATTTAAAAATATTAATATATCGGAATAAAAAACAAAAATAATACAGGTCATTAATATTAAAAAATTTTTTATATATTTTTTATCATGAGCCAGTGACAAAATCACCAGGCTTATAAAAACGATCAGTTTCAACCACAAAGGCATGTAAATTTTGTCAAAGATACCTGTGGATAAACTCAACCAGATTCCTGCAGAAGCTATTAAAGTGGCTATCAAGCTGCCCAATGTAGTGAGCTTGATTGCATGATATATTTTTTTTGGAGTATTAATATTTTTAAGTTCTAGAAGCACAGGAAAAGAACTAGACTCTCCTGGAACTTTGAAATACAGAGCAGACATGCTGCCAAAGTATTGAGTTCCAATATTCATCACTATGCCATAGATTACAATACAAAGTGGATCAATCGGCACAAATGGTAAGAATAATAGGAATCCTAAGAATATAGGCACGCCAGGCAAGAGCCCAGACATGATTCCAGCAAACATACCCAAAAGCATTGTGAATAATATATCAATCATGTTATTCTAAATAATACGGTGGAGATATTGATGCCTTTATTCCCTTCTCAATATTGTTAGGATCATTCATCCAATAAGGATCCAGCTGGGACAGGTGTTGTTTCAACACAGCTTGTTGTCGGCCAAACTCTGGATCATTATTAAAGACATCATCTCTACTGCTGGTAACCAAACTCAATATTTTACCAATAGTAAATGTCTTAACATTAAACTTAGGATATATTAAAGTGTTTATTAAATTACGATAACTTAACCCATCTTCTGTATTTTGATTAGCAAATATCTTATCCAAATTTGGCAGGTCAATTAGAGTGTCACTGTAATATTTTTCTTGTTTGTAAATTTTGTGTTTGATAAAGAAATTTTTTAAAATATGTCCTTGTTTGCAAACTATGTCCATGGCTTCAGGAGCCCAATAAAATAGCTCATCATATTCCCATGGTCTGTTGTTTATCTGCGTGAGGCAAGAAATCCCAGAATCAACCACGTCTAAAAATCTAATGCAATATCTATTATTTTCAAAATATAATCTTGGCTTGTCTATGCCCCAAACAAAGACTACTTTTTTTCCAGATTCTATTAAACGTCTGTAATCTTCAACGTAGTCTCTGATTTGTCCTTTCGCCACGTGAGACACACCCCAACGCCCTGTGCCATAATACGCTCTATTAAGATTATAAGATTTGTCCGTGATTATTTCAAAGGCAGCATCACTCATATCTATAACTCTGTGTTTAAATTTTACACCTTGTTGTTGTAATTTTTTTACACGTGGATAACTTACATTGACTTGCTCTGCATTGAAATAATTGGTGGGGTCTGGATCTGCTTTATAAAAATTGTAACTTGCTATCTCGTCAAATCTGATATCATTGTCAACAAAGGTGTCTACGATGTTGCCGCTATCAGCTCCCCCACTGTAAAACAGAACCACATAATCATAATTTTCTCTGATCTGCCTAGCTCTCTTTGCATATAATTCATCTAACGATTCTGTTGGTTCTACAGTCCAATCATACTTGGCAAAGATTGATTGATTGAAATCCCAGTGAGGATGTATTCTGGTGTGTTTGTGCAATTCTATGGCTTCTATCTTGCTATAGGTCTTGTAGTCACCGATCCTATAAAATCCAAATTTGTCTTTGTTGTTACCCAGAGCAATCATACAGCAATCACAATCAAATAGAAGCTATCTTAGATAGATCATCTATGTTGGAAATGGTTTGTAAAGCCAACTTATTTAAAAAACTTATCTGTAAACTGATCCTGGTGGATGTGAGATTTTCTACACTGTGTAAAATTCTAGCATCTACCAATAACCATTTATTTTCTGGCAACTTTGTTTTATCTAAAAATTCCAGTTTTGAAAAATCAGTACCTGGCGTTTTAGGAGCTCTGTATAGTGGTTGATCCTTTTCTTTCCAAAAAGTAAGTTCAGCATCATCACCCCCGGCCTCTACATTCCATAACAACACAAATTCACGAGTTCCATCTGTGTGTGCACCTGTGCTTATGGGTAAATTGTCGGGATCATCGTAGGTAACATAATTAATTCCAGCATCAAGTATGTGAAAAGTAATATTCTCCTTAACCCAATTTTCAAAATCAATAAAAGGAATTCTAGCATTAACTCCTGCGTTGAAACTTCGTCCATACCAATTATGACAAATTCTTTTTGTTTGATAGCCCAATTCTGCTTTTTTTGGTCTCAGCGATCTATCTATTTTATCTAGTAAAGTTTGAGGTGGACTTGCAACATTTTCTAATATAAGAAACATAATATACTCTCTATCGTTATAATTTTTTATTATTTGCTAATAATACTGAATGTATTATATACGATAGGCGTTCTACAGCACAACTGTAGTAAAGACATTAATGTGTCAAGCGTCTGGTTCTCGTCGACGTCGCATCGAGCGGCGTTGCAAGAATACTTATCAATGATATTATGAGTTACTTAATTTCCAGCTCTGCGCCGGCATCGGTCAGAGACTTTTTAATCTTTTCTGCTTCTTCTTTTTGTAGATCGGCCTTTACCAATTTTGGGGCAGCCTCAACAAATGCCTTGGCTTCCATCAACCCCAATCCCAATATATCCTTGATTATTTTTAGTATTACCATTTTCCTATCTGCTGGGTATGCTTTGAGAGTTATTGAAACCAACGCATCCTCACCAGCAACAGTTGGCGTTGTTGTTGCCACCGCTGTGGTTGCCGAAGGTAATTCTATTCCCCATTTTTTAGATAATAACTCAGACAACTCTCCTGCCTCTGGTCCTGAGAGCGCTACCACTTCGTTTAGGAATGTTTGATCTAATGCCATGATTGTTTTTATATTATATAGTATCTCTGATAGATTGTCAAGTTGACAGCACTGCGAAATTTTGTGTCGAAACCAAATAAATATAATAATGATATTACATAAACACCATATAATACCTAAACATGTAGGTGGTACAAATAACAAATCTAATTTAATAGAATTAACTCCTGAACAACATGCAGAAGCTCATAGAAAATTATGGAAAAAATATAGCAGATGGCAAGATTTTTGTGCATGGCAAGGATTAGCTAAATTATCTAAAGATAAAGAACATATAAAACTTGTTATGAGTGAAAGAAACAAAGCTAGTTGGAAAGATCCAGTGGTAAGAGCAAAAAGAATTGCAGGAATGAAATCGTCCACTTATAAAAACAGAACTTGTAATAGAAAAAATTATGAAATAACAACTCCTAACGGTAAAAAAATAAAAATTTATGGTTTAAGAAAATGGTGTAAAGATAATGGATTGAATCATAATTCTTTTTGGAGAGCCACAATAGCAGATAGTAGACAATTTCGAGGATATACTGCTAAAAGATTGACAAAGTAAAAAATTATGTTTAAATACTATTGTAAACGTTGAAGTACAAAGATAATTTTTACGGACCGGGCTCGATGCCCGCACCTCCACCAAAGTTATTATTGGTGGCTTATGTAATCCCTATCGGGGGTGTAAGAATCGACGTACTATGAAGGTTGTATGGAGTTTATCAGTTAGGCACCCTGTAAAGGTCCAAAACTACAAATGCTAAAAGCAAAGCATTTGGATTTGCTGACTTAACGGTCGGTAGATCTAAAATGAGATTGGCTGCTTAATAACCAGCTACCTCGGGGCACGGGCAACGCCTGGCAACAGAAGTTGCCCTTCATGATGAAAAATTTAAAGATAACTTTTAGCAACCAAGTTTCCAGGCAAGAGCTATTTTACAATATCGTTGCCAATCCTGTCAGCGAGCGATGGCTACGCAAGATAAAACATCTCTCCTCGATCGCCCACAGCCCATTGGAGACCACGGGAAGATCCAACGAGGGAGATGTCCAGCGCACACATCGAGAGTTTTGCGACTTTGCTGGCATTGACTATGAGGCCACAGATTACGATGATCAGCAATCTTTGAACCAACTGCATGAGCAATACGTACACAATCATGATAGATTGAGCATGCTGGCGAACAATGACATCTTGTATAAATTCCACAACGCCATACACGACATGGAAAAGAAGTCACAGGGCAACAGGTTCTACGTGGGCTGGGGAGTCAAGGAAGGTCCGCTGGGAGAGAAGTTCAACTGCAACGAGCACTACGCCGAGGCGTTCGTCAAGAACAATATATACCTGCCATGGACGGAACTTGGCAAGACGCCCTTGGACTATTTCAACAACCATGAGCCCAACGACCTGGAAAGTTTGTGCCACCTGGCCAAACCCCACGTCACGCTGCGGGCCAAGTTCATGATCGCCAGGAGAGACTTTGTTCCCCCACCATTCTCTCAGGAATTCCAGGATTGGTTCCTGCAGTACCGTGCCACGTGGCTGGAACATCATGGCATCACAGATTGGCGTCCACGGGATGAATATGTTGGAGTATTACTGGCAGAGCCACAAGATAGAACTGTAGACATTGAGCAAGTATTGAAAGAATATCCCACATTCCATTCCTTAGAGATAGTATAGTAGCATTTAATTTTCAAACCCATCCACAGTAAATAATGCACCAACAGGAGCGTGCATGGCCAAGAGGCGTGTGAAGAGTTTGCCCAAATACGAGCAGATGTGGCGCAAGATTCGCAAGAAGGCTCCACGAGTGCCTGACATCACTTGCCCCGCCATAGATGAAGTGCTATCCAGGTTGGACACACTGAGCAGCACCACTAAACGACTCTCAACAGCACAGAACAAGGTGTTGAGCAAGAAGATGGAGAAGCTGAGGGACGCCAATTCCGCTCTCAGAGACAGCGGACAGTATTGGCACGACGCCTGCAGGGACGTGATAGACGACTTCTACAAATATAAAAATCACAAGCGCCCAAAATATCTCAAATAATAGCTGCACTTTTCACATTAACCAGGCATATTTCAGCAGCCAAGGCCAAGATAATTATGGTTGCTAATCACACAACATGGAGGTAGCGCAATGGAAGACAACAAAAACATCATAGAGCAACTGCAGGACAAGGTTGAAAAGCTGGAGCAAGACATACAGGACATCAAGGGCGTGCTGGAGATCCAGGACGAGGACGATGACTTTGACTACGACAGCGACGAAGACGACATGGAAGAGGATTCCGACGAGGACTCCGACGACGACCAAGACGAGGACGAGATCGAGGACGAAGACGACTATCCCAAAAAGAAAAAGAAATAAGTAATTGCATACACAGGGTGCTCGCGAGGGCACCCTGATAACCAACCGGAGAGCACCATGGACGTCATCTTCGCTGTGTCAGTGCCCGTGGCCATCTTGGCCATCCTGGTTTGGATCTATGTGGACGTTTACCTGCACCCCAAGAATTATTTCAAGCGCAGGAACAAAAGAAAACCAAGAAATAATATAACCCAACTTAATATATAAATAGCAGCATGATTAGGATTGCATTGATAGCGCTGTGGTTGTTCACGGCCACTGCCTGGGCAAATCCCATCGACGACAAGTGTCCACAACATGTGCTGCTGGGAGCGCCCGTCAGCAAGATCAAGCAAAATTCACAGTACATCTGCAAGATAAACTATGCCATACACTACAGATATGATACCAAGACAGCAGAGTATGTGGTGGAACACGTGACCCAGGAAGGCACCACAGGCACTGCCA
>Ga0247840_10003272_pt1 | contig 27627 bp, 27 predicted proteins | sample LaCruzMarch2015__FD_192404 | JGI IMG/M metagenome (GOLD analysis project Ga0247840, IMG submission 192404) | Freshwater microbial communities from meromictic Lake La Cruz, Castile-La Mancha, Spain - LaCruzMarch2015_17m | ecosystem: Environmental > Aquatic > Freshwater > Lake | place: Spain...
TAAACTTCTATCCCGTAGTTTCTCACAAAAGGCTCAAAGCTTTTACTTGCGGTAATACGAACTTCTTTACCTAGTTTCTTCAATTGCTGAGCTAATGCGATGTAGGGTTGATAATCACCTCTTGATCCTGTACATAATATAGTAATCATCACATCCTCCTTGGTTAATCCAACACAGTGTTGTATTATTTAATTATATTCATCACCTTAGGGTAATACAACCAACAATCATCTCTTGTCTGTCGGTTTATATCGGAGAAACTTATGAAACATCGTGAATCAATTACTCAACACACAAGACAAAACATCATAGATGCCTTTTGGGCTATCTATTGCGAGAAGACCATCGACAAGATCACCGTCAAAGAAATCACCCAGAAAGCAGGCTATAACAGAAGCACCTTCTATGAATATTTTCATGATGCCTATGATGTCTTGGATAAATTAGAAGAGACATTGATTCCTAACCTAGATGAGTTGCCTCCTATTACTGTTCTCTCAAAAGACTTCGGTTTACCTACAGATCTCTTTATGGATCTTTTTGAACACAATAAGAAGTATTACGCAGTTCTTCTCAGTGAAAATGGAGATCCTGCTTTCGCTTCTCGATTGAAGAAGGTTATCAAACCACTTCTTATGTCGGTTTTTACTGGATCGGTTAAACCCAAGAATTCTTCATTAGACTATACACTTGAATACACACTTTCTGCGATGATTGGGATATTGAGTTATTGGATCAGTAGTCCTAAACCTTTACCTAATGATGAACTCTATGCATTGGTTCATACATTGATGCAAGAAGGATCGCTTAAGATATTACAGGAGAATCATTCTGTTTAGAATGCATTCCGTATTTTATATAAGCGTCTATTAAGATATCGAAAGTACACTTAATGCTATGGTAGAATAATGTTAACTAGATTTGATGAATCCTTCATCAAAATAAAGAGAGGACCATAAATGTTTCAATACAAACCAGCCATATGTTACTCAGGCTATAGAGATGGCCAAAGCCCAATCACAAAGATTTATCCAAGTGATGCTGAGGTATTAGAAGATCTTATCTTACTTTCTAAGCATTTTAATTACATCCGTATGTATGACATTTCAAAACACGCTGAATCTGTCTTAAGAGTTATCTCTACTAATAATGTACCTCTTAAAGTAATGCTTGGTATAGAGCCTAAAGGCGAGATTTCTAATCCGAACTGTCCATGGGGCGGTATACATAGCGATGAAGAAATCCTTCTTCATAAATCAACAAACATTGAACAACTTGATCGCTTGGCTACACTTGCCAATCGTTATAAAGAGATCGTTTTAGCAGTCTCGATCGGGAATGAAAATACAGCCTTTTGGCATCCTAATAAAATGAATCCTGCAACCTTGGTAGAACATGCGAAATACTTGAAATCTAGAACAGATTTACCGATCACATTCTGCGAAGCAGCTTATGAATGGCGTGAACAAGGAACAGAACTCGCAAAAATCGTCGACTTTATTTCTATCCATGTTTATCCTTTGTGGCAACGTATTCCTTATGATCAAGCCGTAGAAGCTACCATCGATGAATATCACAAAACAAAAGAAGCATTTCCTGATAAACCTATCATCTTTACTGAGTTCGGATGGACTACTAGCGCAACTGAACAAATGGATCCAACTCAAGCTACCGAACCTTATCATAAAGCCTATTTGAATCAGATGATTGATTGGTCAAAGAAGAATAAAGTCACCATGTTTATCTTCGAAGCTTTTGATGAACCTTGGAAGGGTGGAACCGACCCAATGGAAGCAGAAAAACATTGGGGCATATATAAAGTAGATCGAAAAGGAAAATCTTGGATCAGTCAATTCTAAGACATCAAGATTTCAAGGTCTGTTGATTGTTACTTAACATTATCTAGATTAACTAACAACTTCTTCAACTATCATTAAAATGGTCATAGACTATACTTTCCTCAACATAGTTCAATAGTAAGAACTCAAAAACCATCCTTCTTAGGATGGTTTTTCAATTTTAATTAAGGTTAAGTTAAATTGGACTTACACTATGTGTGTTTTCTAAATAAAACTTAATCCACAAAACACATTGAATAAACATATAACCAAGAGTACGACCATTGTATAATCGTAAACTCTTCTGATGTTTTTATCTTCCATTCTGTTATTTATGATCGAACCTATGTAGCCTCCGATAAGGGCGAAAATACATACCCATAAGATGAGATATGGATTATAGTCTAAGAAATGATTGGTTAAATAAACTTGACCAAGTTTAGAGATCTGAGCAAAAAAGACCATGATTATAGAGTAAAGTACAGATTCTTTTACTTCAAAAGAGAATAATAGACTTAGAAAGACAATGTTTAGCGGTCCTCCTCCTATACCCAGAAAAATCGATAAGCTTCCTAATCCTAATCCAACAAGAAACACAAAGAACCAATTCTTTAAGTTGAAAGTTACAATTTTGTGTTCATTTAAACGATAGATGATGATAAAAACCAATACAACAATTAATAGAATTGATTGTAGTGTTTTTACCTGTATATCATTTTGAGTTGTATCCCTATAAAGTTGAAACAAGGATTCCCCATAAATGCCACCGATAAATGATCCAAATGACATAAGCAAGATCAAATCTAGCTTAAGCACTGTATCTTTTTTGACTTGCTTTATGATAGATACAATAGACATAACAAATACAGCAAAAGAAGAAAGTACTCCTATCGTCGAAGCATCGTTATAGCCCAAGATATCAAACAGAGGCTTAATGATTATTCCTCCGCCTAAACCCGCAATGGCTCCGATGGTTGTAGCAATAAACACGATAAAGGCATACATTGAATAAATCATCGACATATCAATTACAGCTTTTCGCCATTACTAGAGATTACTTCTTTGTACCAGTAAAAAGAGTCCTTTTTAGTTCTAGATAGTGTTCCTTTTCCTTCATTATCCTTATCGACATAAATAAAACCATAACGCTTCTTCATTTCACCTGTAGAAGCTGAGACTAGATCAATACAACCCCATGAAGTATACCCGATTAAGTTAACACCGTCTTCAATGGCTAAAGCCATCTGTTCAATGTGTTCTTTCATATAATCAATTCGATACTGATCATGAATGCTTCCATCTGCTTCTAAAACATCGTTGGCTCCCAAACCATTTTCAACAACCATCAAAGGCATAGAATAACGATCAGTGAGTTCATTCAAGAATACTCTTAATCCAACAGGATCAATCTGCCATCCCCAATCACTTGATTTTAAATAAGGATTCTTCAACCCCATCATCATATTACCTGTAGTTAATTGTGTTGGATCGACACTTGTACAAGCTGACATATAGTAACTAAATGAAACATAATCGACTTTACCTTGATTCAGTATCAAATCATCATTTTCTTCTTTCTCAATAATGATTCCGTTCTTTTCGAAAAATCTCTCTGCAAAATAAGGATACGCACCCTTCGCTTGAACATCTGTGCAAAAATAATTCGCCATTTGCATTTTTCTTTGATTCTCCAACACATCGTTTGGATTTGGCGTTAATGGGTAACTTAACATCCCCGCAAACATGCATCCTATCTTGTTTTCAGGGTCGATTTTATGACCACATTGAACGGCCAATGCACTCGCGATAAACTGATGATGAAGTGCTTGAAAGCGGGCTGTTTTTGATTCTTTGGATTCTGTCTTTGGATCCATTAGAAACAAAGAAGACCCATACTTAGGAATCAGTCCTCCTGCTAAGTAAGACCCAAATGGGTTCGTTAATATATTGATCTCGTTAAAAGTCAGCCAATACTTAACTAAACCTTTATACTCAGTAAACAAAGTCTCACAGTAGTTCATGTAAAAATCAATACATTGACGATTAGCCCATCCACCATAGGTTTCAGCCAATCCATAAGGCATTTCATAATGAGAGATCGTTACCAAAGGTTGAATTCCATATTTCTGACATTCAGTAAACACATTTCTATAAAACTCTACTCCTTTTGGATTTGGCTTGTCTTCATCTCCCAAAGGATATAGACGAGACCAGTTTACAGATAGTCGATAAACCTTAAATCCCATTTCGGCGAATAAGGCTATGTCTTGTTTATAATTTTGATAGAAAGATATTGCCTCATGCGAAGGATAAAAGGTATTATCCTCGATCTGTTTGGTGAAGCGACGAGGGACACTATGCGTACCTGCTGTTAAATGATCAGAACAACTCTCGCCTTTGCCATCGACGTTCCATGCTCCTTCGCATTGATTAGCCGCAGTAGCACCTCCCCATAAAAAATTACTTGGAAATTTAGTTCTCATAGTACAATATCCTTTCTTTTGAAATTGCTAAAATACTCTGACTTATACAATTTGGAAACTCACTCAAAACGCAACTAGATGCATTGCTTAGATTCTTCCATTAATTCAAATTACGTGCCCGTTTATGAGATGAAGATTTTTAACCTTCACCTATGCAGTAATCACGAATGAAGTACTAGTTTATTTCTTTAGGATACGCTCATAAAGGTCAACAAATTCTTCTGCCAATATTCCAAATGCTTCAGCACTCATCAATTGATCTTCTGCATGGATCAATAAGAGTCCAATCTCAGTTTTATTTCCTGATGCTTCGTTTTGGATCAACTGTACATGTGCATGATGACCTTGAATAAATACTTGGCCACCTTCTTTAATCATTTCTCTAGCGCCGTTTATGTTTCCGACTTTGGCTTCATGAATGGCTTCTATATAAAGTGATCTTGCTGTACCTACTGCTGATATAATCTGAAAACAAATAAGTTCCATTCCTTCCATGATTAACCCATTACCTTCTTAGCATGATCTAAAACTGCTCTTCCATTCATGGTTCCGTATAAAACCATATCAATACTTTCTATTTTTTTATCAGGAAACTGTAACTTAAGTTTAGGAGCATTGTATCTTACTTGAGGACCCAACAAAACGATATCTGCATCAGGAATTACTCGTGAGCTTTCACCCATCGAGTAAGCATTGATCTTACATTCATAAGCATCTTCTAAAGCACATCTCTGCATTTTCTCAACCAGTAAACTGGTGCTCATTCCAGCGGCACAAATCAATACGATGTTTTTCATAAATCCCTTTCATTGTTCATCTTGTAGGATGAACTTCCTTAATAAAAGATGGTTTATAAAGAAACCATCTTTGTTCAAAAATAGAGAATCAGATTACTTTTGAACCATTAACGTTTATCTCGACGATTTGGAACATAGTCTCCCGTTTCAATAAGAAACTGCAATAAACGATTTTTCAGTTTTTCACTTATCATTCCATATCTAGGATCATCAATTAAGTTGTTCAGCTCAAGTGGATCTTGATCTAAATCATATAATTCATGTTTCTCATAGAGTCGATAGGTATACTTAATATTTTCCATTCTAATCATGATGGCTTTGGTATGTTCAGGACCTTCACTGTATTGTGTAGATAATCTTGGCCAATATGGCGATTGTTCTGTATGACCTAATTCCATAGCTTGTTTCTCACCATGGATTCGACCACCTTCACATATGACTGCATCCTTATGAACTGGATTACCAGCGATAGCTTCGCGTAAAGATTTTCCGAATTGAGTATAAGGTAATTCAAATCCAGAGAAATCAGCGACAGTAGCTGATAAATCGACCAGTTCTACAAGTGCTTTTGAGATTCCAGCTTTTAGATTAAAAGCTTTTGCTGGCTTGATGATCAAGGGAATATTGCTTAATGGGTTTTCGAAAAGGTTTTGGGCTTTTTCGGCAATTCCATAGTCTGTGGTGAAATCACCATGATCACTAAACACGAATACTGAAGAATCATCATAGAACTTAGTTTCTTTTAGTTTGTTCATCACTAGTCCAAGCTGATGATCAAAGCGGGATACCATAGCCAAATAGGTGGCTCTTAGTTCAGTAAATCTCTGTTCATCCCATTCACTGATTTTCTGTTTCTTAGAAATTTCATACATCATACTCGCCTTGTCCTTCAGTGAATGAGCGTTGGGACGTCTTTCAGGAAGTTTCGTACGATCGATCGAACTATACCAAGGTTCCTCACAGACATAAGGTGGATGAGGAAACATCAATGTTATATATAGAAAGAACGGCTTTTCATCAGCGGTCTTTTCTTTTCTTTCCAAATAGTTCAAAGCACTATCTATGCAATTCCAGTCCATTCTTAGAAAATCATCATCTGATTTTCCTTTACCAAGATAGAATGAATATAGATCAGATGGATCTTTAGGCATTTCATGCTTCAAGCTTGAAAACATATTCTGACCACCAAATTCACTCGTTTTAACTTTATTAATTTGATCTATACCATCATAGTATTCATCACAATAATCTTCTTTAGATTTCTCTGCAGGCAGAACATCATTACGTCCGATCCAAATGACCTCATAACCATTGTTTTTCATTTCCTTTAGAATATTTGGATCATTATCACCTTGCAGAAAGTGCATGGTTCTATGACCTGTTGTATGTGGATACAATCCTGAAAGGAAGCTGTTTCTAGAAGGAACACAAACTGGATTCTGACAATAAGCATTGCTGAAAGAAACCGCATCGGTTTCTATCAAATGATCAAGATTGGGCGTAATAGAGGCAGGATTCCCTAGGTGATCTAGGGAATCACTGCGCATCTGATCAGCCACGAAATATACAATATTGTTTCTTTTCATGGTGTCTTCTTTCACTCCTAAATATTAACTAAAACTTCGATATTTATAACTTTTATTTTTCTTCAGCTAAAGCTTTTTTATCTAGGATTGCTGCGAAAGGTGCATAGCACAATAAGGTTACGCCAACCAAGACAATCTGAAGTACAACTACTGGCCATCCGCCGGCTAGGAAAGCAGACAAGAAGAGTGGAGTCCCTGTAGGGATTTCAACACCGTTCAATGCTGGAACCAAGTTTAGGATTCTAGCAAGATAAGAAAGTCCAAACGTAATCTGTGGAGTCAAGAAGAATGGGATCATAAGTAGTGGATTCATAACTACTGGAGCACCGAAAGTGATCGGTTCATTGATTCCACACAAACTTGCTGGCAAAGCCAATCTTCCCAAGCTCTTATAACGTTTGCTCTTAGCAAAGAATGACATCCATAATGCAAAGCCTATTGTGGCTCCGCCTCCACCGATCATTCCATAAATGAACCAATCGGATTGAACGATCAAATTAGGTAATGCTGAACCAGCACCATAGGCTGCTAGATTTTCTAAAGACAAAGGCAAGTATAAAGCTGTCAATAAAGGCATAACAACCATACCACCATGAATCCCAAAGAACCAGAACAATGAAACCATGAACAAGAAGATCATGAAAGTAATTGGACTTGCTGTCAATCCTTTTAAAGGTGCTTGAACAGTTGTATATAAGAAGGAATTCAAATCAACATAAGCAGTCAATGTAAATCCATAACGAACCAAGGCGAAGGTAATTGCAATAATAAATCCAGGGATCAACGCAGCAAATGAATTTGCAACTGCTGGTGGAACGCCTTCTGGCATTTTAATGACCCAGTTCATTTTCAATATTAAGATGTATAAACGTGGAACAAGTAGACCAATGAGTATCGCTGAGAAAATACCAGCTGATCCAAGAAACTTCGTTGATAATGCTGCACCGATGACAACAACTTCTTTGTTGACAGCAGAAACCCCAGTTACCCCTAATGGAATCATCATCAAGAAAACAAACAGCGAGATTACCCCAATGATTGTCGCATGTTTTTCATAACCAAGACGATCAGCAAGAGCTTTCGCAATTGAATATACTGAATAGATCGCCAGCATACCTGTCGTTACGCTTGGAACGAAAGCAAATATTGTTTTTAAGTGAGTGGCGACGATAAATGCTTGATATTCTTTGATCTGAAGACTAGCTAACAAAGTAGCCATTGCACCTAACAGTGTAAGTGGCAGAATAGTCATAAACCCATACATTACTGCTTGTAGCGACTTATTGGCTGCAAACTTATTAGCAATAGGGGCTAAGACACCTTCTAATTTAGTTGTAAACTTATCCATTTCTCTCTCCTTTAAATGTTTCTGAATGTTGGTACCGGTTACATCCTTGCCTTTGTTATATATTATTCGGATTTCTATGTCAATGGTTTTTTGAAATATATTTCATTTTTATTATCAAAATGGACTATATTTTATATCATTCGCATAACTGCACCTTTTTTTATGTTAAAATATTTGCATGAACATGTCTCCACTTGAATCCATTCGTACCAATTTATTCCAACTTACCAAGAAAGAACAACTGATTGCTGAGTATATTTTGAATGATCCTCAGCGAATCATTCAATTTGGAGTTGATGGTCTAGTTAAAGAAACACGTACCTCAAAATCCGCATTCATTCGTTTCTGTAAAAAGCTTGGATTTGATGGTTATTCAGAGTTCAGATTTGCTATCTCAAGAGAAATCTTAGGTACTTCTGATATTGAACACTCAAGTTCATTTATATCGATGGTGAGCTCTTCCTACATAGAGTTCATCCAGCAGTTAAATACATGCGTCACCGTTCAAGAAGTACAGGCATTCTCTCAGCTTATTCTAAAGGCAAAGCGAGTTAAAATTTTCGCCATTAATAGAACTGCCTTAAGTGCTCAGCATCTTAGAATGAGAATGGGCAAAATTGGGCTAGATGCAGAAATCATAAATGATAATGTTACTATGATGGATGTTGCCGAATATCTTCAAGAAGATGATCTTTGCATTATCTATTCGATCAAACTACTCGATCAGAGTTATAAAAACATCCTCAGTTCACTGGCTTCTCACCATTGTTCAATAGTATGCGTCACAATGACCCCATCAAATGCACATATGGATCTGGTCACACAAGTCATTACCTTACCTTATATTTCGAGATCCTCAACAAAATCTTTCTTAGATGATCAACCTCTGTTTATGATCTTCAACGAAATTCTACTTAACGAATTGGCAAGAGATATTCAATAATCTTATGATTTCAAGATCCTTTTTGATCAAACCAGCTTCTTCACTATGTAACCTTAAGTGTAAGTATTGTTTTTATTATGACATCTCAGATCACAGAGAAGTCCCTAGTTTCGGCGTGATGAATGAATCCACCATGAATGCTTTAATCGAAAAAGCTTGTGATACTGATCAAAGTTCAACGATAACCTTTGCCTTTCAAGGAGGAGAACCTACACTTGCAGGATTAGATTATTTTAAACACTTCACACATAAGGTAAATCAAGTAAAAAGACAGAATCAAAAAATCAACTATACGATTCAAACGAATGGGACCCTTTTAAGTCAAGAGTGGTTTGAATTACTTAAAGAGAATGATTTCTTAGTAGGAATCTCATTGGATGGGTTTAAGGAAAATCATGATTTATTAAGAATCGACGGATCTAATCAAGGAACTTATGATCAGGTGATGCGAGCCATTGAAGGACTCAGAGATAATGGGATTGAATTTAACATCCTAACCGTTCTTAGTTCAACTTTAGCCAAACAAGCAGATCGTCTCTATGAATTCTATAAACAACATGATTTTAAGTATGTTCAATTGATTCCTTGTTTACCTCGACTAAAAGATATACCAGATGAGCTAGCCTTAAGCCCAAAACTTTTCGCTTCATTCTATAAGCGATTCTATGACCTCTGGTTGATTGATTTTAATAAACAACATTATATTAGTGTTACACTTTTTGACAATGTCATACCCATGTTTAAAGGCTATAGACCACAGCAATGTGGAATGCTGGGCTATTGTTCACCCCAATTTGTTATAGAAGCAGATGGTAGTGTTTATCCTTGTGACTTCTATGCTCTTGATGAGTATGTTTGTGGAAACATCAATGTAAATTCTCTCGAAGAGATCCTAAAGAATCCCACTATGAATCGATTCTTAAACGAAAAGAAACCGATGTGTTCTCTATGCGACTCTTGTCGATATAAACAAATCTGTAATGGAAATTGTAAAAGACTCAATGTCACTTATTTCGATAAAAACTATTGTGGATATCAAGATTTTCTTGAGCATGCCTCTTCTTCGATGAGTGAAATCGCAAAGAATCTTTAGTATTAAAAAAGTCGAGTACACATTATATACATCTTAGAAAAATTGAAGAATCTTTCAAGTATGATTCAATAAACTTCTAGTAATATAGAAAAACGCTAGACTTATCAATGTATAAAACCCCATAGAGCATTCACGATGTTTTTTTTCGTGTCTACCTTATGGGGTAAAGTTTTTTCCATCTCATGTGAGCTTATTAAGTCTGAGTAAACGATCCGCAAATAAAGCCATTAGGATAACTGGCACAGAACCTTGGATCACCATCACAGGGTCGTAAGTACGGATACCCGCTATGATGGGTACCCCAAATCCACCTGCGCCTACCGTAGCTCCAATGGTCGCTGCGGAGATATTGATAACGAGAGCTGTTCTTATGCCTGCGAGTAGTGTCGGTCGTGATAAAGGCAATTCAATTTTCAGTAATTGTTGCCACTTAGAAAATCCAACACCTTTGGCAGCCTCGATGATGGGTCGTGAGATCGATTCTAAGCCCACGATGGTATTACGCAAAATAGGCAAGATCGCGTAGATGATCAAAGCCAATATGATGGGCTGATTCCCATATCCAAATAAAGGAACAGATAAGGCAATGATGGCAGCACTTGGGACAGTTTCCCCAATTGATGCTAACTTCAAGGTCAGTGCTTTCAAATCTTCAAGTTGCGTATAATGGATGATTATGCCCAATCCTAAGCCGATTACGATTGCGATCGATGTTGAGATAAAGACAATGTTGAGATGCTGTAGAGCCAATTCTGCTAAGCTTGTCCTTTGAATCAAATCAGGTCTTTGTCCTAACCACTCAAGAAACAAACTCTTTATGGTAGAGAAATCAAAGATCCACCATAAAAATAAACCAAGATAAAGTACTATAATCCACCATCGTTTAAATTGTGAAACAAGAGTTCTAAACAATCTCATTATTGAGGACCTTTTGTAGAAGTTCAATCAAAGCATCATAAGTTACGATCACTTTAGTTCTATCCGTTTTTTGAATCATGATCTCTTGAGATCCGCTTTTTAGGATCTCTGAGAGGATCTCTTTGGCTGTACTGAATTCATTCAAAGAAGATACTTGGTTGAGTTGAGATTTTGAATCCACGTTGATGACCTTAAGATCAGCCAAGGTATAACGTTTTAATAATCGCAATGGATAATCTGCCCCTATGAATTCATTGACGAAAGGATCATGTGTACCATTGATCAATCCACCTGGGGTTTCTAGTGAAAGGATCTTACCCTTATACATGATCGCGATACGATCAGCCAATAAGATGGCTTCTTCCATATCATGGGTCACAAAGAGCACTGTTTTCTTAAGTTCACGTTGAATCTTTCTAAAAGCCAATTGGATCTGTTCACGTGTCATAGGATCGACTGCCCCAAAAGGCTCATCCATAAGTAAAATCGAAGGATCAGCCGCTAATGCTCGACATACGCCTACACGTTGAGCTTCACCACCTGATAATTCATGAGGCTTTTTCGATAAGTAACTTAATGGAAGTCCTGTGAGATCCATCAAGGTGTTGATCCGATCGTTTATTTTTGATTTGTCCCACTTTAAAAGTTGGGGAACGATGGCGATATTATCAAATACACTGAGATGAGGAAAAAGACCTACACCTTGGATACAATAACCCAATTGACGACGTAGATCTTCAGCTTTATAAGTAGAGATATTTTGACCATTAACTAAAATATCACCTTGATCTGTATCTATCAAACGATTGATGCTTCTAAGTAAGGTTGATTTACCGCAACCTGAAGGTCCAATCAAGACAACACATTCACCGTCTTGAACTGTAAGATCGATTTGATCTAATGCTACGATATCACCATATCGTTTACTAACTTGTTTGAGTTGTATCATGGACTACCCCCATCATGTGGTTCAATTTATATTCACAAAATTCGAAGATCTGATCAGACATCAAAGCCATGATCACGACCGGTATGGTTCCCAGTAAAACTAAATCAGGGGCTGCCTGAGATAGACCTAAGAAGATCAAAGCCCCCAAACCACCACCTCCAACCAATCCAGCTAAGATCGTATTCCCAATGTTTTGAGTCAAAGCGGTTCTAATACCAGATAAAATAATAGGAGCTGCTAAAGGAAAAGATACTTTATAAAATATCTGAAATGGAGTCAACCCCATGCCTTGAGCACTACTGAGTATTGCTTTATCGACTTGCTGAAAACCTGCATATGCATTGGCTACGATAGGTAATAAACAATACAAAGTTAAAACTATAAAAGCAGGCGCAAATCCTATACCTTTGATGCCCCATTGAGACAGTATCGGATAAGCTTTTGAAAGTAAGCTCAAAGGAATCATCACCAAACCCAATAAAGAAAGCGTAGGTGCAACTTGAAACAGATTTACAAAACCCATCACCCATTCACGCCATCTACTATGGGTATAACTGATATATCCTAATAGAATTCCAGGGATGATGGCACTTAGTGCAGAGCTTAGTGCTAAGGTAAGATGAGTACCTATGGCTTTGATGAATGAGTTTTTAACATTATTAAACTCTTTTATAAGTCCTAAATTAGGTACTAGATTAAGCGTTACACTTATCACAACCGAGAATACCATCCCCAATAAAAACCATTTAAAGGACTTGAATTGGCTCAAGATGATCAATATACCTAAAAGTAAGACATAGTAACCACTTCCTAAAGATACCCTTGCGGCACTAGGATTAAATTCTATTCCACTTATCTTAACTGCCGAGAGTGCGATAAGGATCAGACTTGGTAATAAACCCAAACTAATCATCAACCATTGTGTTAATACTCCAGGATTCTTCTTTCTCATCTGAACAATATAAAGCATTAGTATTCCAATAAAGAATGCCATGATTAAATATGGACTAAAAAGATCAGTGGGGTAAAGTAAGATTCCTTTTACGACTCGATTAGGTTTAAACTCACCTAAAGGCAAGGCAAAACTCGCCAAACCTATTAAGCCATATCCAAGGTTGATCTTTAGTCTAGAAGACTTCATTGTTTTAAGAATTTTTTCTCAATCAAATAGGCTTTCGCAACATCCAAGGCATCAAGACCTTCATAAGCGACTTTCGCATTTAAAGTCTGTAGTGTTTCTAGATCTAAAGATTCAAAGACAGGTTTAAGGATATCTCTGATTTCTGGATACATATCGAGTACTGCCTTACGGATAACAGGTGCTGGTAAATACACAGGTGGGATCTGTTTTGGATCCTCCAATACGACTAAATTCAATTGATCCAAAGCTCCATCTGTACCATAGACCAACGAAGCATTGATCCCATTGGTTCCTAGTGATAAAGCTTGTAGCATTTCTGCAGTGTTTCCAGAAGATAGAGAAATGATCTGATCATTGGTCAATTTAAATCCATAGGCTTCTTCATAGCCCAATAGACCCATTGTATTCTCGATAAACGCTGCTGATGCTATTAATTTAAAAGGATTATCAGCGTTGATATACGCAGCCAAATCAGCCATGGTAACCAAAGCATTCGCACTGGCAAATTCACGTGTTACCGCAATCATTTCAGTGTTATTGGCAGGTGCTGGTGTCAACCATAAGAGATCATTTTTTTCACGATCTAATTTTTCTGTAAAGGCATAGCCATCTTCAGGATCATTCCAAATCGAAGGATCTGTCGCATCTTCTGGATGATAGTATTGACCAGATCCAGTATAGTCTACAACCAAATCAACTTCATCGTTTTCTAAAGCAGCCCTCAAAATGTCTGGGGTTCCAAAATAGAGTTTGTTTTCTGTTTTAATGCCTTCAGCTTCAAGCATCAAAATAATCATATTGCCCAATATACCACCTTCAGAATCCAACATCGTCGCAACAATGACAGGTTCTTCTTTAACCGTAGGTGCACAGGCAGTTAAAACACTAATGCTCAATACGACAGCGATCATCTTAAAATATTTATTCATGTGGTCCTCCAAAAGTGTTCATCATTTCAATTTAGAATTTGACTTAACTTAATATCCTGTCTATATTTTACACCCCTTTTATCTTAAAACAAATGTAATGAATATTTTACTCCTATCACCTTTGCATCTAAATACAAGACAAGAACAGATCAATACCATTTGTAGTCACTACTGTGAATCTTCTAGGTAATAAAAAGTCATCCTGTTTCGGATGGCTTAATCGACTTTTGGTGGAAGTGAGGGGGTCGAACTTCTGTTCAAATTGTTTCATCAGATAAAAACTAGACTCTATACGTGTGATAGGTAATCCTAATACTTTTCCATAAGATAAACATACATTGAGACAAAAGTCATAAATCCAATTCCGATTAGTATCTGAAAAACGAGTTCGAAACTTAAGTAATTCTCAAAACCAATCACGTCATTACCTATATAACCCAGAAAAATAATGGTCATTACAGATAAATATGAAAGAGATGCTGCTCGATCGACAATAAACTTTTCCCGTTCATCAGGTTCTTTCTTTGACTCGTTTTGTTGAATGGCAATTGCACTGATGATTGCAAGAGCCGTAGAAATGTTGATCAAAAAATCATTCGTGAAAATCAAACCTACGATTAATAGTATGCTATATATTCCCATAACAAGATACGCGACTTTAGTTTTCATGTTCCTCCTTTAATGAAAATAAGTTCTCAACTGAAGTGTTGAAGAAGATCGAGAGTTTCAAGGCCAACGTCAACGAAGCCATATACTTACCATTCTCAATTGAGATAATGGTTTGACGCGAAACATTCAAATGATTGGCCAGCGCTTCTTGAGTCAATTTCTTGTCTTCACGATATTCTTTGATGTAGTTTTTCACTTCAGCTCCTTGTAAAGCACGCTTTACATTTCTATAGTAAAGTAAACTTTACATTTTGTCAATCAATATACGATTTCTTTTCTTGTTAAAAAGAATCATTTCTTTCCTGCTACTAGATCTTCTTCATTTTGAATTTTATTTAACTCGTCATGCTTTCGCAAAGTCTGACACCTAAATCGTCATAATAAAACCATCATTTTCATGATGGTTTAATCGACTTTTGGTGGAAGTGAGGTTTGTTGGTTTATCACTTACTAAAGCCAATAGAACTGAAATATTCCATGATTTTCACTCGCTTAAAATTAAGCTTACGCAAGTATCCTGTTTAATTGTACTAGGGAAGCTGAATGATAACTGGTTTAGGCAAGTCGCCAAGTTCAGTTCCGCCTAATACTTTGAATTTGACAAGCTGATCATTTTTCAAGATAAAGCTTACATGATGAACACTTAGATTACTCGATGCTGGTCCCTCACTAAGCCAAGACACATCCTCCACTGATCCGTTCATTATTGGCATCAAACCTTGATTCCCAACACTCTGATATTCTTCGAAAATGATTTCATATTTATTATCTATTACAACTACATCTTTGAGTGTTAAGTGCTCAGGCAATGCACTAAATGTTCTAGAGACAGGGTCGAAGTTGATTGTCTCAAAAGCTCTGTCTAGTACAGATGCATTTTTTAATTCCAAACTGATGTTTTTCTCATGATTCAGCTGTCCAATCGGAAAGTTTTCGTATTTGTAGTTAACCGCAACTGATTCATCATCCCAAGAAACACCACTGGTTGAATCTTTAAAAACAATCAAGACAAGCATTTTTTCGTTCTTGGCATCGAGATAGTAGGTTAGTTGTGAACTGAAAGCACCCATCTCCAGATTTTTAATGATCAATTTCTGCCCACCAACCATGATGGTTTCATTGATTTGAATGTAGACTGGTTGAATCACCTTAGATTGGTCAATATTGACTTGTAGTTCACCGTATAGATCCACAAGATCATTATTAGGAGTGAATTTAATGAGAAGAGGTTCATAATCGTTAAGACTTTTTAAGGAGATCTCAGCCCACTGATAATTTTCGAAGTGATGATACGAGGTGGCATAACCAATACTATCTCCACTCAAGGATGTAAAATCAAAACTCGGATTGGAGGATGGCTCAAATTCATCAATGAGTTTCCCTTGATAACGGACTTTATAGAACATATTTATACTTCTTGTATCTGAGATTATCGAATCGACTTCTAAGGTATAATCACCAACGGTGATCGTTTTATCAATCAACTGAACATATCCGCTGTCAAAAGCACTAAGGATGTCTTGACGATTATTAACCAGCTGTGTCAAAGGTTTTAGGATTGGATTACTTATTGCATAAGCATAAAATGCATCATTTAAATTAATCAGCAATGTAAAGACTAGAACCATTGAAATAAACGAGGTAAGTGGAATGGTTGCCCAACGGATATGTTTATTTCGTTTTAGTTTTCTCACCTTCTGCTCTATCAGTTCATCAATCACGGAACCATCTTCTTTATTGATCTCTTTCATCCAGTCTTTGAATCGTTCATTATTAGTCATAGAGTGCCTCCAATTCTACTTTCATTTTTTTAAGGGCTAAAGCATATCGGCTTTTAATCGTACTTTCTGGAACGATGAGTGTCATCGAAATCTCTTTAAATGTCAGTTGATTATAAAACTTCAAGACGATAATTTGTTTGAGCTCAAAAGGCAAGTTTTCCATCGTATCCTTAACGAAAGAAAAGTTAGTTTTAATCGGTTCTACGATGTCGAAATCTTCTGGCAATGATATATAACGTTTCGATCGTTTTAACTCGTCTTTACATTCATTGATTAGGATTCTAATGATCCAAGTTTGAAAGAACTCTGGCTGTTTAACTTTCTTGCGATGTTTATAAACTTTAGCAATCGTTTCAGAGATGCAATCTCTAGCTTGATCTTTATCCCCCAATAACCCCATGGAGGTTTTTAGTAATAATGACGAGATCGATTTGAGATAGTCTACCAAAGCATCATCATCACCATGAATAGCTTTATTTATCTTTTCATTCTCCATGCTTACCTCTTTCTCTTATTAGACTAAATTGTGAATCAAAAAGTCGAACTATCTTTAATATATTAACAAACTATCATAGCCAATACAGAATTAAAGTAGTTTGATTTTATTTTTACATTAAAACTCAAAATAAAACCATCATTTTCATGATGGCTTTATCGACTTTTTGGTGGAAGTGAGGGGAGTCGAACCCCTGTCCAAATTGCGTCCACATTCAACCGTCTACAGTTTAGTCTGAGGTGTTAATCACTGGGTTTGCGTCAGACAGGCTCCCAATGATTTGTTCTACTGGTGTTTAGCTAAGCTTTGTAAGAACGACTGGCTTAACGATCCCATCTTTTTTGTGCCGTCTATAAACCCAATGGGCAGGGTTACTAGAGACAGCTGCGCTCCGCTAGGAGACTAAGCAGCGAAACTTAATTTGTTTCCGTTTAAAGTTTTTTGGCAATTAGGTCGCCACTCCACTGCAGATTGAATCCAACAGACAACCTGTCGAAACCATGACACCCCCATGGCACAATCACTATAACGCGAAGTAAGTCGCTTGTCAACGAGGATGTCCAAGAATTTTCCCATCACTATGAAGAGTCTTTAACTATGATTTAAATACGTTATGTTATGATTTCTATATGGATAGGAGAAATGATGAAAAAACTATTAAATACCAGTTTTGCTTATGCGATTGCCGGATTAACGGCAGGCGTCTATTATCGAGAATTGACACGTTTCGTTGGTTATACAGGAGCGAGTCAACTGTCTGTCGTTCATACTCATCTTTTAGCTTTAGGGATGATGATGTTCTTGATCGTATTGTTACTTGAAAAGAATTTCGAACTCAGCCAATCCAAGAAATTCAAGACCTTTTATCGCTTGTATAATGGAGGACTCATTCTTACAGTAATGATGTTTCTATTGAGAGGAACCCTCCAAGTATTTCAAACAGAACTCAGTAGTGGCCTAAGCGCATCCTTATCAGGCATCGCTGGAATCGGTCATGTCTTGATCGCTGGTGGTGTTGTCTACCTGTTTATCACACTAAAAGATAGAATTAAATAAACAAACCTCGGTTTGTTTATTTTTTGATTGATTGAATTTTTAAGAAAGAGTTTTTACTAGTTCTCACTATTTATTTAGGTGAAATTGGGGTAAGCTCTGATCATCTTCTTGATAGTTCGCTAACTCATGTATCCCATCATGGACAATAAAATCATTGGCCAGTTTAATCAAAGTTCTTTCATCGGTAATCTGTGTCATCGAAGTCTCCTTAAATCGTATTCCTAGTGTGAATGATTTTGGAAGTCCTTTAGAATTGATCTTCATCTTAAGTAACATCGTTGAATTGGGTGATAATTCTCTTAGGTCATAGGATTCAAAAGGAAGTACTTTTATAATCCCGCTTTCATCTGAGATCAGTAGTTCTGCTGTATAAGGTAAAGTTATCGCAGAAAATCCTACGTTATTCATCTCTATTTTTACTGTAAAGCTTTGATCTCTTCTAAAAGTAGAAGGTAAGGTCATACTTTCAATGAACCAACGATACCCTAGTTTATTTGAAATATGGTCAAAGAATGTTGATGATTGATAAGGAGTACTTTTCCATAGATCTAAAACTTCTTTATTGTATTTTAAATTTAGATACGTTAGCTTAATCAAGGCTAATTCTTTTATGGCCTGTTCAGCTTCTGTATAGACACCAATCATAGGCATCTCTCCCCCATTGGCCAACGCATAAGGCAATGAAGAAATATAGTTCAGTTCTTCTTCTCTAGTTAATGTATCTAACTCGTAAGTGCCCATATCTGATTCCGTCGATAATAAGGCATCATTATGAAATGCGATCCGACTCACATCGATCAACTCAGAATCGATCTCACGCATAAAACTAGGTCTTCTTAAGGCGATCGAAATAGGTTGTGGTACCGCATCAATTAGGGCTTTAACCAGTTCGTTGATTAGTTGAGGTCCAGGTTTACCATTTTGATCCCCTAAGTTACTGTCATGCCATTCTCCCCAAGGACCCAAAAAACCAGCTTGGACTGTCAATAAAACATCTTTGTATTTGTTTAGAATTGGAGACATTTGAACTAAATGTCCTTTGATTCGATCAAGTGAATGGGGATCTGAGAAATCTTGGGCGTTACTAAATCCATAAGCTGCCCTAAAGATCACTTTTAATCCATTATCTTTCGCTGTCTTAAGCGCCAAGTCGAGTTCAGTTAGTTTCTCATTTGATAGTTCACTATCCACGAAATCAATAAGGTCATACGCTAAGAAGACTAAAGAGACGCCTTCATTTTGAAGTTCATTTATGCCTTCTAAATGACCTGTATCGAATTGAACGTAAAAACCACGCGAAGGATTGATCAGTTGTTTATTGCTTTCATTAAAAGTCAATTTTACCTGTGGTATATATAAAAACCAGCTTACGCCTACGATACTCAAAGTAGCCACAAATAGTCCAAGAAGGGTAATGATCTTCTTTGGTTTACTCACCAAAGTCTCCGGTATATTCAACCAAAACAGCACTCTTGACCCCTTCTAAAGCCGTCAACTGAGTCATAAAGGCAGTATTATCACCTTTTAAACGAAGTTCTAAAGTCAACTCCGTGGTCTCTTTGATACTGGTCTTATTCTTTAAACTAGCCTTCAAAGGTTTTAGTATCTTTTGAACATCTTCATTGGTGCTATTTTCAAATTTTACGATCAAGAGATAGACTTTGGTGAAAGTCTTAACTTGAACCAAAAGAATATAGATCAATGAGATAAACAAGGTAGCGATAAAGCTCATAATGTAGAGCCCAGCCCCAGAAGTGATACCTACCGCAATAGAGAAAAACAAGAAACCTACATCCAGTGGATCCTTGACTGCGGTTCTAAAACGAACGATAGACAAGGCACCAACCATCCCTAAGGATAATAGGATATTGGAACTGATGGTCATAACGATAAAGGAAGTGACCACACTGACCAAGACCAAGAGGATATTGAAGCTACTACTGTAAACGATCCCACGATAGAACTTACGATAGATGTAATAGATGACCATCGAACATAAGAAGGCTGAGATCAAAGACATCATAATATTTGGAATACTCAAGTCAGCCATTTGGCCATTTTCTAGAAAGCTCTTCTTAAGAATGTCGATAAAACTAGTCATGTTGGATTACCCTCTCTCTTCTTTTTTTACATATGACATATTTAGATACTGCATAACGTTGCATACTGGGCTCATTGATCAAGGCCCGTATATGCTTGGGTATAAAGTCATCATATTTGACTTCAAACACCATGATTTCCTCAGCTAATGCTGCACTATAGACCACATTAGGGTCAAAGATATCTAATCCATTGATACTGGATCGAAGTTGTTTATCAAAGGTCAATCTTACATTACCTTCATCGACCACATAGGCTTCACGTTCATATTCAACGATAACCTTAGGTTTTAATAATCTCGTTTTGATCAAAGAGTATAATTCTCGACATAATGGATCTTCTTTTTGAATCAAGAATTCATAATCTTCCTCTAAGATCTTTTGATATTCCTCGTAAGTGATACGAGTGCTTTCTTTAGCTGTCCAACTGTCCAGTTTAGATTTTGATTCTAATTTGATCAATCCCGACTCTTTCTCATAGACCCTGATTCTAAACTTCTTTCTAAATCGATCTCCATCGATCTTTTCTTTCAATGCACTATTTTGATAATCATCAAAATAGAGACTTGAAATCAAGTAGCCTTCATCACGCTTGGTGTTCTCATCTCGCTTAGCGACCACAGAGATTCTTTGTTTAAGGATCTGATATGTCTTAAGATTGATGTAGTATTTGAATTCATGTCTTAAGGTATGGTTATGATTTTTCATGGTTTACTCAAATACGAGTTGTCTGATCCCAAAGAAGTGATCGCCCGTAATGATATCCTTATGAGTATCTAAGCTATATTGCGCATTCCCATTACTATCGATACTCTTCACTTCTAGATAATAGGTTCCTTTTAAGGCGCCCGTATAAGTAAAGTCTGTTACTACTAAATCTTTCTTTTCGAAAACAATGTTCTTCATCGAAGGATCTTTCGCTAGTCTAATGGAATATTTGATCAGATCCCCATCAAAATCTCGAGCAGTTTCCCACGCAAATAAGGTAGATCCATCAGTATTCTTAAGTGGTGTTGCGGTAAATACAGGCGTAGGATATTTTAGTGCAATGAGATAATCATCATAGTTCTTTTTGATTTCTCCATAAAAACCACGCACATACGCAATCAATCGATTAGGTTCTATTTTCAATAGACCAACATCAGGATTCTTCCCTAGGGTTGCTTCCATGACAGGCAAATAACCATCGATTGTTTTATCGACATTGGCTTTAGTGAAAGTCGTAGCCAATAGTTCTTCAATCTTAAGAGTTAATTTATTTATATTTTCTGAGGATAAGAAATATCGACGATGAAGCAAAACGGCCGTTAGACGTTGAATACCTTGAAGTGAAGTAGGTGCCTTAGCATCAGTATCTGCTTCTGCGAATTTAAAGGTTCCATCATAATCCCAAGGCATGAGATACCAAGTCATTGAGTTGGTAGGGTTATAGAGTAAGAAATTTTGAGCTAAGGTATCTTCATTCCCTAATAGGATATTCATAGCCAACCAAGTTAAGTAGTTTTCTTCATTAAAGTATTTTTTGAAAGTCTGTTCAAAATCTAGATTGACATCGTTAATGTCTTTGATCATTTTGATCAATTTAGAATGATCATTGCCTTCTCTGATTTCAAGTATAGATTCAAAAGCAGCTTGATCATAAGTAGGATCATCGATGTTTTTAAGTGCTGCATACTCATGGAACTCAAAACTTGTGGCCTTATACAGTGACCCATTGGCGTCCAAACCATGTGAGGTCAAGAAGTCTTTGTTTGGCTGTTCAACATTGGTATAGAGTCCATAATAGACATAACGATCTTGACCAGCAGGTAAAGATGCATCTTTAATATAGACCTTTACGAATTTGGTTCTTAAACTGGTCATATTTGAAAGCTGGCTCATCATATCAAAAGAGAATTTATTCGCGATCTTACTAGGATCAGAAACATGTTTATTAAGATTCAAAACTGTGAATCCTTTATAGTTGTCTTTTTCTGTGGTGAACTTTATCTTATACGATTTAAACGCTGCACCACGAGAAGAGTTACCTCTAACTCTAATGATCGCATTGATCATACTGGTATCGATCAAGGTAGAGAGTTTCCCATTACTATCTCCTATGGTCACATTGGCGTGTAAAGTAGGGTTAAAGGATTGATCGAGTGTGGTATGTAAATCAAAAATAGAGAAGTCAATGACACCTTCTTCAGTTTCTGTAGGAAAGACAGTGATATAGATGGTATCGAGATCATCTGCTTGATCTACTTTATATATGGTCTTATTTTCCACCAGAGGAAGCCCATTGAGAGGACTATTTTCTAAGGTCCAATCATCAAGACTGGTATTGTCTTCAGGTAATTCTTCTACCTTATTTAGGGAACCCAAATAAAAGTTGGTGAAGACACCTAATCCTAGGACGAAGGCCATAAACACCAAGAAATTTTTGTTTTTCCAATTGAAACGGGTCATATTTTTCCTTACTCTGCACTCTTACAATACAGTCTGGCGTTAATGGTCTTCATAAAGGTACGAAGTCTGAAGAACCCAACGATCCAGGAAACGATCCCACCTACAAACAAAGCCGCTGGGTAATAAGATACTCCCAACTGTAACGCCGCAATACTGGCTAGTACTGTCGTTACGAAGAAGGTAAAGGTGGTAATGAAACTACCAAACTGATCATCAAAATAATACAAGAAGATGACCGTGAAGTACATAAGATAAGTACAGTATACCCCAATTGATAATAAGAGGAAATAGTTCAAGACCATACCTCCAAAACCTAACATAGGCAGAATCAAGATTCCAGCACAGGTTAAGATGATGGTGATGATCAATTGAACCTCATAGATATAGAAGAGTTCAATATCCATGGTTTTCAACATGATCTTACGATATTTTTCTATGATCCCATAAGTACCATTGATCAAACTACCTACATATTTCTGATACTTCTCAAAGAACTTGGTTTCAACCTTGACCACAAAGATAACAGGTGTTGATAGATTAACTAAGATCGCTAAGAAGAGAGCCATATCATAAGACGGAGCTACTCTAAAAATAGACACTTGTATCGCAATATCAGAGTAGATCCAATAGAGAATATTAGGAACATATAAAGTCACAATATAGAATAGACCGCTTAAGAACAGATAAGGATACTTCTTATAGTAAGTTAAGAAAGCAAAATAATTACGATTTGTATGGTTAAAGAAAGTAAGGACCAGATAGATCAACAATAAGTTGATTACTGTAAACACAACGATCATCGAGATCAAGATCGAAATCAACACATTAAGATCAGTAAACTGATACAACAAGTAGAAAGTCAATCCACCCAACAAGACCCCAAAAAAGAAAGCCGCAGTTATTTTTAAGTATTCTTTTAATGCTGAGATAAAAAACATCAGATTATAAGTAATACTTACAACGATAGATAGGATATAGAGAGAGGCCAACAGTACAAGATCAGTGACCCCATCGAGATACAACAAGACTACGATGATAGACGCAAACAAAGCTGAGAGTACGCTTACGAAGATGGAAGTCCCAAACATCGCTGATGGGATATATTCTTCCTCATTCTCATGGATTCGATCTGAGATAAAGCGTGTGATCGTAGTACCTGTTGTACCAGAGATGATGATACTGAACAGAAAAAGATACAAGGTCGCACTTGAGAAGAAGATCTGCTGATATTCATTAACGTTCAATGCGTCAAGGACCACATTGATGGAGATCAACATGGCTAAAAAGATAATGGTAGGTCCTATCGTGGTCATGGTCGCAAAAACGATGCCCCGTATACGACTACTCATGGTCGTCTTTTTAAAGATTTTTCTTAATTCAAAACCAATGCCTGCCATAATGTTTCCTCCTTTTATACTTCAACAGTACTATGATACAAGGCTTCATAGGTCGCTAAGAAATCTTTCTTCTGATAGGTTGCTTTTACGCGTTCATAACCTACCTTACCCATTTGATGTCTTAAGGATTCATCAAGAGCTAAGACTTCAATAGCAGAAGCAATTTTTTCAATGTCCATGACAGGAACGATGATTCCACAATGACCCAGTTCATCATCACTCATCCCATACAGCAATTCTTTACAACTACCTACGTTGGTACATATTTGTGGGATACCCGCAGCCATACCTTCAAGTACCGCTAAAGGTTGTCCTTCACTGATGCTTGTTAAAAGCATGATATCGAATGTAGGTAAGTAGGACTTAACGTCAACTCTACCTAGAATAGATACATTTCTAAGATCGAAATCGTCGATCAACGAAAGAACTTCTTGATGATAACTGACATCTTCTTCCGTAGGACCTAAGATAACCAGTTCAAGATGTTCTACTCTTTGCATCGCAGTTTCAAAAGCCAAGATCATTGTTTTTATATCTTTGATTGGAACAAGACGTGCTACAGCCCCAACTCGAATACTCTTAGTCATAGATTTCTTCTTTTTCACTATGCCATCTTGAGACTCATCAAAGAGATGGGATGAATAAGATTCAACGTCTACCCCATTAGGAATAATAAGGGTCTTTTCTTCTGGACAGCCCATTTCGATCTGTAAAGCTCGATTGCTTTCAAATAGAGAAATGACCTTATTAGCTTGATGATAAGTGATAGCGGAAATACGATAGAAGAAGTCGATCCAATTCCTTTTAAAGTCACCTATGACCCAATCAGACTTGATGATTTCTTCCTCACGTTCACGGGTATAGATCCCATGTTCCGTAACTAAGAAAGGTTTCTTATGGACATAACTCGCTACGCTTCCCAATAGACCTGCATACCCCGTTGAGGCAGAATGATAAAGATCCGCTTCAGGGAATTCATCAACCAAAGTCGACAATAGAGGGAAAAACATAGATCTAAGGTTCCATAAGAAATCATTGAAGACTGTACGAGAATACTCTGTGTTATATAACTCAACCGCGATCTCGAAAAAGTCATGACTCATCAAGACATCGATCAATTGAGCCTTATGATTCTTTATCAACTCTAAGATCTCTATCCAGTGGATGTTTAAATGATCTTGGCCCATGATCAAAGACTTCAAAGCCTCATGTTCATCCTTATTTAGTTTGATGTTAGAATGGATCGGTTTGAATTTGACGTCGTTAAGATAGATCGTACGAACCTCTTTGACGTTTTCAGGTAAGACATATTTCATCTCACTCATTTCATCACGACTGGTCGCAATCGACCAGATCACAAATTCAGTGTCGCTAAAACGCTCTAAAAGCATCTGTACCCAACTGGATACACCCCCTGCGACATATGGGTAACTTCCTTCCACAATAATGCATACTTTCATAAGTAATACACCTTCTTCCTTTTATTAATAATGAAGTACGAACGAAGCTGCTTTTGCCTCTATCACATAGTAACGACTGTTGATACGTGTATATGTAGCTCCTGTTGCACTTACGATTTCTTTGTTTGAATAAAACATAAATTTCTGCCCAATGGTAATGTCTGAACAAGCCACCGTCATTTGATCTGCTTCCGTTTTAGTTTTGACTTCTAATACATCCAATAACTTAACTTTCTCTGCAGCCAAGGAGAGCGTTTTAGACTCTAACCATGGGGTATCTTTGAAGTATAGATCACTTAGTGTATCAAAACTTGTATTCAGCGTATTCCAATTGCTTTCACTGGAAGGTACTGTAAACAAGGAGTTGATGTCAAAGCTATGTGAGATTACCCCATGTGAAGTCAAGACAGATAAGAAGGTATACATTTGTAGACCCTCAGCCTTATACCCATAGGTCGTTGTTGGATAATAGACTTGCTCATCGATGACTTCGAAATCACCACTCGATTGAGTAATCCCATCCCCTTCATATAAGATACGTAAGATATCGATAGAAGGATATACAGAGAGGATCATCTCTTTTTGAGTTGGATCCATCTTACCGTATAAAGGATAATAAGCATTCAATTTATAGTTAGGGAAGAAATTCTCGAAGAAGTCTTTGGTTTGCTGTATGCGTTCTTCAGTAAGATTATCTAATTCAACATGATTTCCTGATAGGGTTATTTCTCCACCTGTTTGAATGATCTCTCGACTTATATAAGAGAAGGTCTGTTGATTGGCGTTTTGACTTACAAACGATTGTTTATCGATGGCCATAAAACTTGAAGTAAGTTTTAGATCCAATACAGTCGCTTTCTGAAGTAAAACTGCCCATAATTTATCTCGAACAAACGATTCAGCACTTCGTCCATAATATTCAAATGAATTATCATCATTCCCATCAAACAAAGGAGGTATCGCATCTAGAAATACGGTCTTTGTGGCTAAGATGGGATAGATCGATTGTTCAAGCGAGGCATTGATCGATGCGATCAATATTCCAGAGGAGAGTTTACTCTCCATAAAGGTCCCATTGATCATCGATATACGACCTAAATCATAGTCATGGCTCCATACTAAGGGAACATCATTTTCCCCAGAAATCAAGATCTCACACGCTTTCTCAAGTCTAAGTGAGCTTGAATAAGAGGCATAGGCTGAAATGACTTCGATCTCATCATAAGGGAAGAAACCCTCATGAAAGGTAAGATCAGTCACTGTCCTAAAGCTTCCTCTTTCTAAGATTCCCCATATCGGATTCAAATAACTGATGGCACTTTCAGAAGGGATCCCTGCGGCGAATACCGCATGACCTCCCTTTCTGATGTATTCTGCGATGTCTTCCAACTCACCGACTTTGGTGATGTCAGTAACCACAAACACCAATAAGGCATCTTTACTAAGATCAGCTTCACTTAGATAGTCTACTTCGCGATATGTTGCCTTGATTTGAGATAAGGCCTTTATCGTATTGGTTTTTATAAGCTCTTCTGATTCGTTTTGCGGATTGCCTACCACAATGAATCCATCATCTGCTTTTCCTTCAAGGAGGGCACTGTATCTTTCTAAAGGAAGAATCTCATCCCCATCATTGACAGCTTGAGATCTTAGAAAATCATGATCCAAATTGAATAGGAAAAATAGAGCACTAAAAATCATAGTAATGATGATGATGTAGGCTAAACGCTTACGAGAAAACATTAAGCTGTCCTCTTACTCCAAAAGCGAATAAGTTCTAGTCCTTTATTAGATACGGTTAGTTTAGATTTCTTAAATGCATCAAAAGCTTCATTGTATTTACTTTGATTGCCCGTCTTATAATACAACTCTAAGAGTTTAAGATGAGCATCTTCTACATCAAAATGATCTCTGGCTTCAATAGCCGTAAGTATGCTTTTATGAACATCAAAACTACTGAACTGAAAATCTGCTTGTTTAAGATAAGCATCACAGGTCAATAGATCAGGTTCATATTGCTTCAACAAATTAAAGGTACGAATATACTTGTTACAATAAAAATCATTGTCTCGTTTGGTCAGTACGCCACTTAAGATATAATCACTGATCGCTGAAAGTAGTTCCAACATCACCGAAGCATCATCTGGGTTAAGTTGAAGCTTAGTCTCAAGTGCCTGAATAGCCGCTCTTAGTTTA
>Ga0247840_10003274_pt1 | contig 27617 bp, 29 predicted proteins | sample LaCruzMarch2015__FD_192404 | JGI IMG/M metagenome (GOLD analysis project Ga0247840, IMG submission 192404) | Freshwater microbial communities from meromictic Lake La Cruz, Castile-La Mancha, Spain - LaCruzMarch2015_17m | ecosystem: Environmental > Aquatic > Freshwater > Lake | place: Spain...
AGCCGGAGACCTCCGCGGCACTGGTCAACCGGCGGCGGCGCACCAAGACCTCGATGGTCCGATCCGCGGTCAGCAAAGCGCCGTGGTCGGTCGCTCCACGATCGCGCAGGCGCTGCCACTCCAAGGCCAGTGCGTTCTTGGTCGAAGTCAACGGGAAGGGCTCCGGTCTCCTCGTGCAGCAGCTTGCGCGGGCGCCGCAGTTCGGTGCTCTTGCCGTTGCCGCGAAAGCCGGTGAGCAGATGGACGCTCTCGGACTCGGCGAGATCGAGCCGCTGCCACAGCCGCAGGATCGGGTCTCTCGCCGGATCGTCGGCATGAATCGGTACGTACCAGGGATCGTCGGGTTCCAGCGGCAAGGCGCCCGCGCCGCTCAGGGCACGGTAGAGGTCACGCAGGGGGTCGGGCTGGGCGGGGGCGGCCATGGGTCGGGCGGGCAGCGGCACGCGGCGCCGCGGCGGGGTGCCGCGGCGCCGGGCCTGCCGATCGTAGGCGATTTCCGGCGAATCTGCACCGGCGGGTTCGTCTGTTCGCCCGCCCGGCATGTCGCCGTGAAAGTCGCGCAGCGACCCTGTGGGAGCGGCGTCCCGCCGCGACGGGGCCGGGCGCGCAGCCGCAGGCTTAGAGGTCACCGCGGCACCGCATCGCGGCGGGACGCCGCTCCCACGGGGACATTCACTGTTTGGGGTCGGCTGATGTTCTTTCCATGACTGTTAGCCTGACGAGTGTCACGCAGACGCGAGGTCGACCGGCTAACGATGATCAAAGTCAGCGCTCATTGATCAGATCAACAGCGCCACCACCGCCCCGGTCATCAGCGTCGCCAGGGTCCCGGCCAGGATGGATTTCATCCCCAGCCCGACGATCTCGGGGCGCCGCTGCGGGGCCATGGCGCCAAGGCCGCCGATCAGGATGCCGAGGCTGCCGAAGTTGGCGAAGCCGCACAGGGCGTAGGTCATGATGAGTGCGCTGCGCTCGCTCAGGGCGCCGTTCGGCAGGCCGGCGAGTTGGAGGTAGGCGATCAGTTCGTTCAGGATCGTCTTGACGCCCATCAGGGCGCCGGCGGTGGTGGCCTCGGCCCAGGGGATGCCGATCAGCCAGACTACCGGGGCCATGGCCCAGCCCAGGGCGCGCTGCGCGGTGAGCGGGGCGCCGGCCACGTCGGGCAGCAGTCCCAGGGTCTGATTGACGATCCCCACCAGGGCGACCATAACGACCAGCATGGCGATGATGTTCAGCCACAGCGGGATGGCGTCCAGGGTGCCGCGGGTGATGGCGTCCATGGCGCTGTTGGTCTCGGGAACGATGGGCACGGGGTCCGCGGCGGCGTCGCGCGTCTCCGGAACCAGCAGGCCGGCGATCAGGAGCGCGGCCGGGGCATTGATGAGCGACGCGGTGAGGATGTGACCCATGGCGTCGGGGATCACCGGCCCCAGGATGCCGGCATAGAGGAACATGACGGTGCCGGCCACGGTGGCCATGCCGCAGGTCATGACGCCGAACAGGGCGCTGCGCGACAGGCCCGCGAGATAGGGCCGGATCAGCAGCGGAGCCTCGGTCATGCCGACGAAGACGTTGGCGGCGGCGGCCAGGCCGAGCGGCCCGCCGGTGCCGAGCGTGCGGCGCAGCACCCAGGCGAAGCCCTGGACCACCAGCGGCAGGATGCGCCAATGGAACAGCAGGGCCGAGAGCGCGCTGATGACCAGCAGCAGCGGCAGGGCGCGGAAGGCCAGCACGAAGCTGTTTTCAGGGCGCACCAGGTCGAAGGGCAGAGGCCCGCCGCCCAGGTACCCGAAGACCATGGCGGTGCCCTCCTGGGTCGCCGCCTGGACGGCGAGCACCAGTTGGTTCAGGCCAAGAAAGATTCCCTTGGCCGCGGGCAGTTTGAGCAGCACGACGGCGAGGACGAGTTGCAGCGCCAGGGCGCCGATGACGAGCCGCGGACGCACCGCCCGGCGGTCCTCGCTCAGGCCCCAGGCCAGCGCGGTGATCAGGAGCAGGCCGAGGAGGGGTTGCAACAGGCTGGGGAGATCGCTCACAAGGGCTGCATCCGGTAGGTCGGTCGGGTCGGTTCAATCCGCGGGGGCAGTTTAGCCGGAAATGAATGTGTTTGGTGCCTGGGCCTTGATCGTAATCCCGGCCGACGGCGTGCGTAGTCAGGGCTTCCAGCCCTGACGGTGTCAGGCCAGGATGGCCTGACTACGCACCCGGCGAGCCCAAGAGGAACCTTGGCGTCTTGGCGCCTTGGCGTGAGACATTCCGGATTTGAGCCAAGCCGGTGTGGCGGATACGCCCGTTTGAGCGCACTTCGCCACCAGTGTCCGTGCCTCACCGCATCCTACATTCTGACGGCTATTGGCGCAGTGTCGGCGACGCGTGCCTGGTGCTCGCCGCGAACAACTGCCCCGCGTCCACGGCATCCAGTCGGTAGGTGCGGTTGCAGAATTCGCAGGTGACCTGTAACTCGCCCTGTTCGGTGACGATGGATTGGACCTCGGTCTCACCCATGATGCGCAGCATATCTTCGATGCGGGTGCGCGAGCAGCCGCAGCGGAAAGCGATCGGCTCGGAGTCGAAGAGGCGAACCGATTCTTCGTTGAAGAGCCGGCGCAGCAGTTCGGCGGCGGGCAGTTCCAGGAGTTCGGCGGGCTTGACGGTGGCGGCCAGCAGGCCGACGCGTCCCCAGTCATCGCTGTCGGCATCGGAGGGCAGGCGTTGCAGCAGCAGGCCGGCCGCACGCGATCCGTCGGCGGCCAGCCACAGCCGGGTGGGGATCTGCTCGGACGCCTCGAAATAGCGCTCCAGGGCCTGCGCAATGTCGTCGCCGACCAGTGGAACGACCCCCTGATAGGGTGAGCCGTCACCGCGCTCGATGGTCAACACCAGGCGGCCGGCGCCGCAGCACTCGGGCAGGCTCCCGCCGTAGGGAACCTCCTCCTCCCAGCGGGCCACGCCGCGGATGGTGCGCGCGCTGGTGGCCTGCGCGACCAGGGTGCGCAGCGGGCCCTCACCCTGCACCTGCAGAATCAGGGAGCCCTCGAACTTGACGATGGCACTGAGCAGTGCAACCGCTGCCAGGGATTGACCCAGGTGGACGCGCACCGCCTTCGGATAGGGGTGGGCGTCGAGCACGGCGCGCCAACTGGCGTCCAGGTGAACCAGGTTGCCGCGGATGCCGGTGTCTTCAAAGAGGAAACGGCGGATGCTGTCGGTGTCTGCCATGAGATTTCACTATCATAAGGTTCGTTTGCGTACCGCGGGGACGGGCGGGCCGGATCGTCGCGGCCGCCCGGTGCTCGTCCTGGTTGAGCGCCGCGGCAGGGAATCAGGGCGCCTCGATGTGGGTCAGGAAATCCTGGACCGCCGGCGCCAGGGCGCGCTCGCCGGCCAGGACCGCGGGCTCGAATTCGCGCCGCCACAGCGGCATGAACAGCCGCGCCTGACGCCATTCCTCGTAGAGGATGCGCGCCAGCGGGCCGCCTTCCTCGATGAAGCCGGACTCCAGGAAGTCGCGCTGCGCCTGGTCGCGATCGTAGTCGAAGCGCAGGATTTGCCAATGCCAGCGCCCGCCGTGCCACTCCAGTTGGGCATAGCTCCCGCGCGGATCGCCGTCGAACGGGGAGCCGACCGAGCCGACGTTGAGGATCGGGGTGCCGTCCAGCACCCGTTCCAGCGGCCGATGGGTGTGGGCGGTGACGAAGAGCGCGATGTCGGGGGGGAGTTTGCCGCGCAGCGCCTCATCCGGGACCCCGGCCGAAATCCCTTCGCGGTTACTGGCCATGGTGCCGTGGGTGACGTGCACCCAGCTATCATCGGTGCCGCCGTGGAAGCACAGGTGATCCGGCCAGTCGGTCATGGCGTCCAGTCGCGGTTGCACCTGGGCCAGGGTCCAGTCGGCAAAGCGCCGCAGATCCGCTTCCAGGGGCGTGCGCGCCGCCTCGCGGCGGCACCGGTGGATCCAGGTTTCATGATTGCCCTGAACCGGCAGCCAGCCCTGACCACGCCGCAGTTCGTCGAAGCGTTCCAGGCAGTCCAGGCTCTTGGGGCCACGGTTGACCAGGTCACCGGCCATGACCACCAGATCCGGGCGCCACGCGAGGATGCGCGCGACCGCTTCCTCCATGGCCGGAAAGTTGGCCTGTACATCTGAAAAGATCGCGACCTTCATCGACTGTTACCCTTGGTCTTGCTTGGATGGCACCATACCGGTTTTTGCCGCCGGGCGTAAACCCATCCTGCAAATCGCCTGAGACGCAGCACCGATCGGTATACACTGTGCGGCCTGGCAGGCCGTATGCCGGGGCCGCAACACGAGAGGGCAACGATGACCAACGAAGTCGATACGGGTGAGCCGGATTGGGACACCCCGCTCATGCTTGCCACGACACCGGCCCTCCTGATCCACGCCCTGATGGGGACCGCGAGTGCCGTGCATACGGGCTGGGCGAGCTGTGTGGACGAGTCTCTGGTGCAATCCAATGTGCTGGCGATGGACGACAGTGCCGGCAACTATGTGCGGTTGGTGGAACAGGAGTTCGTGGAGGACGGCAAAGCCGAGCAGGTCTGGCGTGACTGGACCCTGGAGGTGCGGATCGGTGCCGTGCTGATGACCGGTCATTGGCAGTTCGAGGCCGCCTCCCATCCGTCCGATTGGGACTGGAACGCCCGCGAAGCGAGCCGTGCTTTCGAGCGTGCCTGCGTGCTGATCGGCCGCCGGGTGCGGCGCACGCTGGCGGTCGATGAGCCGGTGCCGACGGCCGCAGTGCCGCGGACCAGCCGTCATTGACGGTTCCCGGCCCTCGTTTTACGGCTTGCAGCGGTCGCCTGGGTGGGTCACAGTGGCTGATACCAACAAGGGGTGCTGAGCAGGCGCGGTCCGCGCGGCGGGTTGGCGCGCGGCACCGCCCGAAAAACCAAGATTCGAGGACTCGTTCATGAAGATCACACTCAACTTTGATATTACCCCCGCCGAGATGCGTAAGCTGGTCGGTCTGCCCGATGTCGAGGCGTTCCAGCAGCAACTGATGGACGATATTCGCACGCGCATGACGGCGGGCGTCGATGGCTATGACCCAATGAAGCTGTTCCAGCCCTATATGGCCGGTACCATGGCCTCTTGGGACATGTTCCAGAAGATGCTGACGGCGGGGTTCTCCGCGGGGAGTAGTGAGCGATCCGTTGACACCAGCAATAGCAAGACCGGGACCTAGCGCAGCACGCCGGATCGATTGCTGCCGTTTCCGATCGTTGTCGTTGTCGTAATCGGCCCGACCGCGCCGCGATTATGCCTCCCTGTGGCGAAAATCAGTCGATTACGATTACGACAACGACAACGACAACGATAGCGATAGCGACTGGGAGCGGTTGCGGGATGATTGGCGTATTGCGCCAGGCCTAACCGGGTGTCTGATCGTCCAGGCGCAGCGGCGCGTTGAGCGCTGCCCCGTCGAACAGCGCCCGGCCATCCGCCCCGAGCCGCAGCCGCCCCTGGGCGAACCAACCGACGACCCGCGGGTAGAGCCGATGCTCCGCCGCCAGCACGCGCGCGGCCAGTTGCTCCGGATCATCCCCCGGCAGGATCGGTACCCGGCCCTGCAGGATCACTGGGCCGCCGTCCAGTTCGGCGGTGACGAAGTGGACGCTTGCACCATGTTCGTGCTCGTCAGCCTCCAGGGCGCGGCGATGGGTGTTCAGACCGCGGAATTTGGGGAGCAGTGACGGGTGGATATTGAGGATCCGTCCGGCATAATGCGCGACGAACCCTGGGGTGAGGATCCGCATGAAACCGGCCAGCGCGACCAAGCCGGGCGCGTGGCGGTCGATCGCCGCGGTCAGGACCTGATCGAAGGCCGCCCGATCCGCGCACGCGCGATGGCTGACCACCGCGGTCGGGATGCCGGCGCGGCGTGCCCGTTCCAGACCGAAGGCGGTCCGCTCGTTGCTGACGACCGCGGTGATGCGATAGGGCCAGGCGCCCTGTGCATCGATCAGTGCCTGAAGGTTACTGCCGGACCCGGAAATCAGCACGACCACGGAGAGCGGCGGCCCCACGCCGGCGGCGGCCTCAGTCATGGTCCGCATCATCGGCGTAGATTACCCGCGGCGCGCCGGATGTCGACTCGACCGCACCGAGCGGCCACGCCTGTTCCCCGGCCGCGGTCAGCATCGCCAGCGCGGTGTCGGCGTCCTCCGGGGCCACACAAACCACCATCCCCAGTCCGCAGTTGAAGGTGCGGCGCAGCTCGGCCTCAGCGATCCCGCCTTGGCGCTGTAGCCAGTCGAAGACCGCCGGGCGCTGCCAACTGCCCGTGTCGACCCGCGCACAGGTCCCTTCCGGAAGCACCCGCGGCAGGTTCTCGGTGATGCCGCCGCCGGTGATGTGCGCCAGTGCATGGACGCGCAGCGCCCGTGTCAGCGGCAGCACCGAGCGCACGTAGATGCGCGTCGGGGCGAGCAGTCGGGCGCCCAGGGTCTCTCCCTCCAGGTCGGTGTTCAGGTCCGCCCCGGTGACCTCGATGACCTTGCGGATCAGCGAGTAGCCGTTGGAGTGGGGGCCGGACGAGCCGATTCCGATCAGTCGGTCACCGGGGCGCACCCGTTCCGGCAGGATCAGCTCGGAGCGTTCGGCAATGCCGACGCAGAAACCCGCCAGATCGTAGTCGTCGGCGCCGTACATGCCGGGCATCTCGGCGGTCTCACCGCCGGTCAGGGCGCAGCCCGCCAGTTCGCAGCCGCGGGCAATGCCGGTGATGACCGCGGTGGCGACCTCCAAATCCAGCCGTCCGGAGGCGTAATAATCCAGAAAGAACAGAGGTTCGGCGCCGCTGACCAGGATGTCGTTGACACACATCGCGACCAGATCGATGCCGATGGTGTCGTGGCGCTTGAGCGCGATGGCGAGCTTGAGCTTGGTGCCGACCCCGTCCGTGCCGGAGACCAGGATGGGCTCCCGATAGTGTTGGATCGGCAGCGCAAACAATGCGCCGAAGCCGCCCAGCCCGGTCACCACGCCCGGGCGGAAGGTGGCGGCAGCCAGCGGCTTGATCCGCTCGACCAGGGCCGCGCCCGCGTCGATATCGACGCCGGCATCACGGTAGCTGAGGGACGGGGGTGGCGGCGATTCCTGGGTCACGCGAGAGGCTCCGATGGATGGCATCCGGCGATTCTACCAGCGACCGCGCCGCCTGGCCGGTCTGGTCGCACCCCTGAGACCCCGAACCGGACGCTTCTTGCCGCGGCGCAAAGCGACTGGAGCGAGTCCCGTGTGCGGCCTTGGCTTGCCGCATCCTGCCGGACTGAGCGACCCCTATGTTGTCCCAAGTGACCGTCCGACTTCCCAAGGACGCCGCGGGGCGCTAGCATCTGCCCTGCTTGCCGCCGCGCGGCGCCATAGGTGACTCCCGTGAGGCTGAAGGACATTCCCAATATCATCAGCGCACTGCGCCTGGCCGCCGTGATCCCGGTGGTCTGGCTGTTGTTGTCTTACGAGTTCGGCTGGGCGCTGGCGCTGTTTGCGTTTGCCGGCGTATCCGACGGTGTCGACGGTTTCCTTGCCAAGCACTACGGCTGGCAGAGCCGGCTGGGCGGCATTCTCGATCCGCTGGCCGACAAAGCCCTGTTGGTAATCTGTTTTCTGGTGCTGGGTTCGCTGGGATTGATCCCGGTGTGGCTGGTGCTGGCGGTGGTATTCCGGGATCTGGTGATCGTCGGCGGGGCGCTGCTCTACAATTATCGGGTCGAGATTCTGGAGGCGGCACCCACCCGCATCAGTAAACTCAACACGCTGGTACAGTTGGTGCTGGTGGTCGGTGTGATCATGCAGGCGGTGCCCATGCCGCTGCCGACCTGGTTGATCGACACCCTGATCTGGACCTGTCTGGCGACCACGCTGGTGAGCGGGGTGCAGTATGTCCTGGTGTGGTCGGCCAAGGCCCGCCGCCATGGCTGGCGGGATGAGTAGAGGCAGGACAGATCTACTCGGCCGACTCGCCACGCATGACCCGCCGCACCACCGGGATGGTCGGCGGGCGCTGCTCGCGCAGGCACAGTCGGTCGACCCGCTCCACCAGGTCCAGGAGCGCTGACGGATTGCGCGGATGGTGGGTCAGGATGTAGCGCGTCACCTCCGCGCCCACGGCCATTCCGCGGCGTCGGGCGGACTCGACCAGGAGTTGTTCGCAGTCCGGCTCGGTCAGCGGGAGCAGCCGGTAGCGCGGCCCCCAGTGCAGACGCGAGCGCAAGTCCGGCAGACCCAGTGCCAGGTCGGCGGGTCCGACGGCGGCGCTGGTGATCAGTGCGCGCCCGCATTCGCGCAGGCGGTTGAACAGGTTGAAGAGCGCCAGTTCCCACCCCCGGTCTCCGGCGATGCGGTCCACATCGTCCACGGCGACCAGGTCCAACCGCTCCAGGTCCTCCAGGATGCCGGGCGCGATCCCGGTCCGTCCCAACGGGATGAAATGGGCCTGGCGCTTGGCCGCGGCGGCGGTGAGGCAGGCGGCCTGGAGCAGGTGTGTCTTGCCGGTCTCGGGCGGGCCATACAGGAAGAGAAAGGGTTCGCCCTGACCCGTGGCCGTCCCGCGAATGGCCGCCGCCGCCTCGGCATTGGGTCCGGGCAGGAATTCGGCCAAGGTCGGCTCGCGGATCAGCTCGATGGGCAGATGCAGCTGCAGGGCGCGGGCGGACACGGCCGGCGGCCAGCCGTGCTCAGGTCGGCGCGCGCGCAAGTGTCAGCGCGGTGTGGGCCAGCCGTTTGCCCAGCGCCTGGGCAAGCCGCCGTTCCTCGTCCGACACCGGCAGTTTATTGTCCGGGCCGGCCAGGTGCGACGCACCGTAGGGGGTCCCGCCGCCGCGGGTGTGCAGCAGGTCGCCCTCGCTGTAAGGGATGCCCATGAGCAACATGCCGTGGTGCAGCAAAGGGACCAGCATCGTCAGCAGCGTCGCCTCTTGGCCGCCGTGTGGGCTGGAGGTCGAGGTGAAGACCGCGGCCGGCTTGCCGACGAGTGCACCCGCGAGCCAGAGGGCGCTGGTTCCGTCCAGGAAATATTTCATCGGCGCCGCCATGTTGCCGAAGCGGGTGGGGCTGCCCAGGGCCAGTCCGGCGCAGTCGCGCAGGTCGTCGAGTGTGACATAGGGGGCGCCCGTTGCGGGAACCGCGGCTTCGGAGGCTTCGCAGACGGTGGAGACGGCGGGCACGGTGCGCAGACGCGCCTCGATCCCCGCGATCGACTCGACCCCGCGGGCGATCTGGCGGGCCAGTTCGAAAGTGGCGCCGTGACGGCTGTAATAGAGAATCAGGATGTAGCTCAAGTGCGGGTCTCCGAGAGGGCGGTCGAGTGTGCGTTGCAGACACCAGTCTAACAGTGTCCCGGCCCGACGCCCGCGTTGCAACGGGGCCGCCGTTACGGCCAGAATGCTGTTCGTGCCGAAATCCGGCCGTCACCCGGCTGGGGCCTGGATCAAGATTCCGGCCACTTGAGCTCGCCGGGTGCGTAGTCAGGCCATCCTGGCCTGACACCGTCAGGGCTGGAAGCCCTGACTACGCACGCCGCCGGCCGGGATTACGATCAAGGCCCTCGCGCGACATCGTCGCAGATCACGAGCACCGGTCATCCACGCCATCATGAGGAATCCTCGCACCATGACCCGACTGCCTATCCGTATCAGACCCCGAGCCCACTGGTTTCTGGCCGCACTGCTGTGGTCCGCGCTGTCGGCCGCGCCGAGCTTCGCGCAGACCGCCGACTCCGCTGCCTTTTTCGACCAAACCTTCGGTGATTTCGCGGAGGAACTCGCGAACGCCAAGGCCCAGGGCAAGCAGGGTGTGCTGCTGATGTTCGAGATGGACGAATGCCCCTTTTGTCATCGGATGAAGTCCACGGTGCTCAGTCGTCCGGAGGTGCAGGCCTATTTCAAGGAGCATTTCCTGATTTTCCCGGTCGACATCGAAGGCGACGTGGAGATTACCGACTTCAGCGGTCAGCCCAAGACGCAGAAGGATTTCGCACTCAAGGACTACCGGGTGCGCGCCACCCCGGTTTTCGCCTTTTTCGACTTGCAGGGCAAATTGCTCGCCAAATACACCGGTGCGACCGGTGACGCGCAGGAGTTCCTGTGGCTTGGCGACTACGTGACCAGCGGCCGCTATCAGGACACCCCATTCCCCAAGTACAAACGCGAGCGCGAGGCCGCCGCGGCCAAGCCCGCCGCCCCGGTCGGGGCGCCGGGATGAGTCGGGCGTGAGGGTGCCATGAGTGATGCGACGGCGGACGGGGCGGCAACCGACCCTCCGGTTTGTTACCGGTGCGTCGTGAGCGGTCGCGTCCAGGGGGTCTATTTTCGTGCGGCGACGCGCGAACAGGCACTGCGTCTCGGTGTCACCGGCCATGTCCGTAATCTGCCTGACGGGCGCGTGGAGGTCACGGCCTGCGGCGCCCCGGAGGCCGTCGCGGCATTGCGTGACTGGCTGCGCAGCGGACCGCCCATGGCGCGGGTCAGCGGGGTTGTTTGTGACCGTCTGGTCCACCAGGGGCGGTCGGGGTTCACCGTCGGCTGAGGCGATGAGGCGATTTCCGGCAATCGCCTGGGCGCCGCGCGTCGGACGGTCAGTATCCGATGGAGCTGTAGACGAGGGGTTCCGGGTACTCGGCCAGGCGCACGACCCAGGTGTCGAGGCGCCCGTTCGCGTGCAATCGCAATTCCCGGTAGCCTGGGGTGCGCGCGTCCAGGGCGAACACGGGGCTGCCGGGCATGAATTGGAAACAGGTCGATGGTGTGCCCAGGATTTGATAGTGCCCGCGGACGCTTGCGAATTCCTGATGGATGTGGCCGCAGACGATCGCCTTGACTTGCGGATGGCGGTCGCACACCGCGAGCAGTTCGGCGCCGTTGGCGACGTCGATGGTGTCGATCCAGTCGCTGCCCACCGGAATCGGGTGTTGGTGGAGAAACACCAGGGTTGGCTCCGGATTCCGTCGCAGCAGGGTGTCCACTTGCGCGACTTGGCGCGGTGTCAGCCGCCCGCCGTCCTCACCGGTCTGGGTCGAGTCCAAGAAGATCAGATTCCAGTTGCCAAGCCGACGCTCGGCAACGGATTCGATGGCGGCCTCACCCAGCCAAGTCTCCATCAGACCCCGGCGGTCATGGTTGCCGGGGATACAGAAGGAGGGGCAGCCGACGGCGCCGAGCGCCTGGGCCAGGTAGGCGTAGCCGGCGGCGCTCTCGTCGTGCACCAGATCGCCCGTCATCACCAGCGCGGCGGCCGGCTCCCCATGCTCCAGGGCCAGGGCAAGTACCGCCGCGAAGCTGAGTCGTGTGTTCAGATCGAGCAGGCGCTCGTCGGCGGTGGCGAACAGATGCGAGTCCGTGATCTGGATCAGCCGCCAGGTGGCGTCGGCCGGCCGGGGTGTCTCATCTCGCTGGGTCGATGCGCTGTATTGGTAGGTCACGGACGGTGCCGACGCTGTGGTTGCCATGAGGGCTCTTCGCCTGGTTTGTCCCGATTATTCCGCTCAATCTCCCTGTCGGAGTTGTTGTAGCAAAATCACGGGTTACCAGTACGGAACCAAGTCACAAGGCCATAAAATCCGACTATCGGCGTCATAGGAATAAACAATTTTTGCCGTGACGCTTGGGTCACTAACGTTTCGGCCACAGGTACCCAAACTCCACTCAACCGAGGAAACCGTTATGGATCTCAAGGGCAGCAAGACCGAAACCAGCCTGAAAGACGCCTTCGCCGGCGAGTCTCAGGCAAACCGTCGTTATCTGTACTTTGCCGCCAAGGCGGATGTCGAAGGTTACAACGATGTCGCTGCCGTATTCCGCTCGACTGCCGAGGGCGAGACCGGCCATGCTCACGGCCACCTGGAGTACCTGGAGGCCGTCGGTGATCCCGCCACCGGTCTGCCGATCGGCGGCACCAGTCTCAACCTGAAGGCCGCGATCGCCGGTGAGACGCACGAGTACACCGACATGTACCCTGGCATGGCTAAGACCGCCCGCGCCGAGGGCTTCGAGGAGATTGCGGACTGGTTCGAGACTTTGGCTAAGGCCGAGCGGTCGCACGCCAACCGGTTCCAAAAGGCGCTCGACAACCTCGATAATTGATCGGCGCGGCGGGTTTCGCCGAACTGTTGACCCAGGGGGCGCCAGGCGCCCCTGTTTTTTTGTCCCGTGGCTGATCAGGCTTGCGTGACCGTGATGATCACACCGCGACCCCGTGGGAGCGGCCTCCGGCCGCGATGCGGCCGCGCGTGATCGCGATACCATCGGTGTTACCGTGGCATCGCAAGGTGTTCAGAAAATCACCGCTAGAACCCCTCGGTCGAGGTAAAGAGCCCCACCCGCAAATCCTTGGCCGTATAGATGGTCCGGCCATCGACTTGAACAACCCCGTCGCCGATGCCGAGCACCAGCTTGCGGCTGATGACCCGCTTCATTTCGATCTGGTAGGTCACCTTGGCGGCGGTCGGCAACACTTGGCCCGTGAACTTGACTTCACCGACGCCGAGCGCCCGTCCATGTCCCGGATTGCCGACCCACGCGAGATAGAAGCCGACCAGTTGCCACAAGGCGTCCAAGCCCAGGCAGCCGGGCATGACCGGGTCGCCGGGAAAGTGACATTGGAAGAACCAGAGTTCGGGCTTGATGTCGAGTTCCGCGTGGATCTCGCCCTTGCTGTAGGCTCCGCCGTAGTTGGCGATGCGGACCACCCGGTCCATCATCAGCATGTTGGGGATCGGCAACTGGGCATTGCCCGGGCCAAACATGTCGCCATGCCCGCAGGCCAGGAGTTGATCGCGATCGAAGGAAGCGTCTTTGTGCATGAGGGGGCCGGTGAATCCTGACGTTTGAAGGGTGATAATCGTTGTCGTTGTCGTTGTCGTAATCGAAGCGATGAGTCCCGCGAGGATTCTCTCGTACCGCGTCGTTTCGCCGTTCGAGTGTTGTGAGCGTCGCAGCAATTCGTTGGTCCCGGACATGGCGAGCGAAGTTTTTCAAACGTTTGGCCGCTTTGCACCTCCAAGAGACGTCGCGAATCGCAGCCCGATAGACAGCAGGCTGCTCATGCGCACATTGAATCGATGCTACGATTACGACAACGACAACGACAACGACAACGACAACGAGTGTTTAACTGATTTCTGCCTCGTGACTAAGCCGCGGCAGTAGGTATCCGCCGCGGCTCCAGTATCATTGTTCCGCGGGCCGCAGACGTTCCATCAGGAACCCGACGATCTCAGCAATCGGGATCAATTGCATCTCGGCATCCCGGCGGCCTTTGTACTCGACCATGCCGTCGTCCAGACCCTTGTCGCCCACCACCACCCGGTGGGGGATGCCGATCAATTCCATGTCGGCGAACATGAAGCCGGGCCGGGCGTCACGGTCATCGAGCAGGACCTCGATCCCGACAGCCTGCAGGTCCGCATAGATCTGTTCGGTGGCTTCACGCACCCGGTAGGACTTGCCGAGCTTCATCGGCAGCAGGGCGACCGCGAAGGGGGCGATGGGGGCCGGCCAGCAGATACCGCGCTCATCGTGATGCTGTTCCACGGCGGCGGCCACCACGCGGGAGACGCCGATGCCGTAACAGCCCATGGTCATGGTCAGGGCGCGGCCGTCTTCACCCAGGACCGTGGCCTTCATCGCGTCACTGTACTTGCGGCCAAGCTGGAAGATGTGTCCCACCTCGATGCCGCGGGCGATGGTGAGCGTGCCGCGGCCGTCCGGGCTGGGGTCGCCGTCCATGACGTTGCGCAGGTCCGCGACCTCGGGCAGCGGCAGGTCGCGGCCCCAGTTGAGCCCGAACCAGTGCTTGCCGTCCTGGTTGGCGCCGCAGCAGAAGTCGGCGGTGACCGCCGCCGCGCGGTCGACGATGCAGGTCAGCGGCAGGTCCTTGGGGCCCAGGGAGCCGGGGCCGGCGCCGACGGCGGCGCGGATCTCCGCCTCGCCGGCCATCCGCAGCGGTGCGGCCACCTGCGGGAGTTTGGCGGCCTTGACCGCGTTGAGCTCGTGGTCGCCCCGCACCAGGAGCGCGACCAGACCGCCCGGGACGCCCTCCGCGGCGGCCACCACCAGGGTCTTGATCGTGCGCTCGCTCGGCTGGCCGAACTGAGTCACGAGGTCGGCGATGGTCTTGGCGGCGGGGGTATCGACCAGCCGCGACTCCTGCGCAGGTGCCGGGGCCGCGGCGGCTGGGGCCAGGGCCTCGGCCAGTTCCACGTTGGCGGCATAGTTCGAGTCGGAGGAGAAGGCGATGGCGTCCTCCCCCGAGGAGGCGAGCACATGAAACTCGTGTGACGCATTGCCGCCGATGCTGCCGGTATCAGCCTGCACCGGGCGGAAGTCCAGACCGCAGCGGGTGAAGATGCGCGAGTAGGCGGCATGCATCACCGCGTAGGTCGCGGCCAGGGAGGCGTCGTCCGCGTGGAAGGAATAGGCATCCTTCATCAGGAACTCGCGGGCCCGCATCACGCCGAAGCGCGGGCGGATCTCGTCGCGGAACTTCGTCTGGATCTGGTAAAAGCTCACCGGTAATTGCTTGTAGCTTTTCAGCTCGTTGCGCGCCAGATCGGTGATGATCTCCTCGTGGGTGGGGCCGAAACAGAACTCGCGGTGATGGCGGTCCTGCAGGCGCAGCAGTTCCGGGCCGTACTGGTCCCAGCGGCCGGACTCGATCCAGAGCTCCGCCGGCTGCACCGCGGGCATCAGGACTTCCAGGGCGCCGGCCCGGTCCATCTCGTCGCGCACGATGTGCTCGACCTTGCGCAGCACGCGCAGTCCCAGCGGCAGCCAGGTATAGAGTCCGGCCGCCAGCTTGCGGATCAGGCCGGCACGCAGCATCAGTTGATGGCTGATGACCTCGGCGTCGGCCGGGGTCTCCTTGACGGTCTGGAGCGGAAATTGGGAGGTGCGCATGGGGCCAGGGGTCCCGGAGTAAAAACGCGCTAGTCTAGGGTGCGACCGCTCCCAAGACAAATCCGTGACGGGCGAGCGGTCATGGCGGATTCACTTGCAGTTGATTTTGATCTGTTCGCGAGCCGTGTCGAGCTCCTTGGCGAGTTCTTCTTTGGTGAGAAACTTCGTTTTCCCGTCCGGGGTGCGCAGCCGCCCCTGGCCGTGGTGTTGGAGGGTGTTGAGGTTCTTGCGTGCCGCGTCGCAGTTGGTTTTGCGTGTGGCCTGTTCGGTCGCCTGCTTGGCGGCCTCCTCGGCCTTGAGCGCCTGGTCCTCGCGTTTGTCGATGTCTTGTTCAACCCGGCCGCGCAACTGCTCGACGGCTTGCCCGGTGGTGTCGGCGCGGGGTGTCGGGTCCGGCTTGATGGGGGTTGCCGTGATCCCCGGCGGCGGCTGTTGCGCGTAGACGGTCGTGCCGGTCTCGTCCACCCAACGGTACATTTCCCCCACAGACTGGGATGGAACGGCGGCGAGGCCGATGCTCGCGACGACCACGCCCAGCGCCCAGCGGTGCGAGCGGCTGCCGGGGTCCCTGCGGGTCGAGCATCGGGCTATCACAACAACGACATGGGATCGGGGTACCATAGGATCCATTATGCTCTAAGAGGCGCTGGTTGCAAGGGCCCGCTCGGACCTGCGGTCGATCGGCTGCCGGGGATCTGGGGCGGGATATTGACCCTGGGCGCGCGTCTCCTGTAACGTCCTCTCTTTTTTGAACAGTCTAGGCTGTTTCCCCCAGTCCGCCGCCGGTGCGGCGACCGGGACGGATGATCCGAACGCGGGGGCGGCGGTTACGCTGCGCGTCGGTCACCGCCCGCTGCACGTCTGACGGGCTGTTTTGAGTCGGAGGTTAATACTGTGGATATGAACGGGGTGGATCTCAGCGGCGCCGAGATCGTCGTCCAGGCGTTGATCGACGAAGGCGTCGAGTATGTCTTCGGGTATCCGGGCGGCGCGGTGCTGCACATGTATGACGCCCTGTTCAAGCAGGATCAGGTGAAGCATATCCTGGTCCGTCATGAACAGGCGGCGGCCCATGCGGCCGACGGTTATGCCCGGGCCACGGGGCGGTGTGGGGTCTGTCTGGTGACCTCCGGTCCGGGTGCGACCAACGCGGTGACCGGGATTGCGACCGCGTACATGGACTCGATCCCGATGGTGTGCATCTCCGGGCAGGTGCCGACGCCGGTGATCGGCAGCGACGCCTTCCAGGAGGTCGACACCGTCGGCATCACCCGTCCCTGCGTCAAGCACAACTTCCTGGTCAAGGATGTGCGCGACCTGGCGACGACGCTGCGCAAGGCGTTTTATATCGCGATGACCGGCCGTCCGGGCCCGGTGGTGGTGGACATCCCCAAGGATGTCACCGATCCGAACATCAAGATTCCGTATCACTATCCGCGCGAGATCCAGATGCGCTCCTATCAGCCCATGGAGAAGGGGCATCTGGGTCAGATCAAGCGGGCGGTGGAGCTGATGCTCCAGGCCAAGCGTCCGGTGCTCTACACCGGCGGCGGGGTGGTGCTGGGCGAGGCCGCGGCGCAGTTGACCGAGCTGGCGCGGCTCACCGGGTTCCCCCTCACCAGCACCCTGATGGGGCTGGGTGCCTACCCGATGACCGACCCGCAATTCATCGGCATGTTGGGGATGCACGGGACCTATGAAGCCAACATGGCCATGCACGAGACCGATGTGCTCATTGCCATCGGCGCCCGTTTCGATGACCGGGTGACCGGCAAGATCGAGCACTTCTGTCCCCACGCCAAGATCGTGCATGTGGATGTGGACCCGTCGTCCATCTCCAAGAATGTGCGGGTGGACGTGCCGATCGTGGGTCAGGTCGCGAGCGTTTTGACCGACATGCTGGGGTTGTGGAAAGAGCAGGCACCGGCCAGTACCGGGCGGCCGGTCGCGGACTGGTGGGCCAAGATCGAGGACTGGCGGCGTGTGGATTGCCTGCATTACGATCGTCATAGCGACAAGATCAAGCCGCAGTTTGCCGTCGAGACCCTGTATCAGGTGACCAAGGGGGATCTCTATCTGACCTCCGACGTGGGTCAGCACCAGATGTTCGCCGCCCAGTTCTATCCCTTCGACAAGCCGCGTCGTTGGATCAACTCGGGGGGGCTCGGCACGATGGGGTTCGGTCTGCCCGCGGCGATGGGGGTGCAACTGGCCTTCCCGCAGGCGCAGGTTGCCTGTATCTCGGGCGAGGCGAGTATTCTGATGTGCATTCAGGAAATGGCGACCTGCCAGCAGTACAAGCTGCCAATCAAGGTGGTGCTGCTGAACAATGGTTACATGGGGATGGTCCGGCAGTGGCAGGAGTTCTTCTACGAGAGCCGCTACTCGAACTCCTATGTCGACGCCTTGCCTGATTTCGTCAAGTTGGCCGAGAGCTTCGGCCATGTCGGGATGCGCGTCGAGCGGCCCGCCGACCTGGAAGCCGCCATGCAGGAGGCCTTTGCCATGAAAGACCGTTTCGTATTCCTCGATGTGGTCGTCGACCCCACCGAGAACGTTTACCCGATGATCGCGGCCGGCAAGGGTCAGCACGAGATGCACCTGCCGCCCAGTTTGTCTGATAGGGAGCTGGCCTAAGATGAGACATATCATTGCCGTATTGCTGGAGAATGAGGCAGGCGCGTTGTCCCGGGTGGCGGGGCTCTTCTCCGCCCGCGGCTACAATATCGAGTCGCTCACCGTCGCGCCGACGGATGATCCGACCCTGTCCCGGATGACCCTGGTCACCAACGGGAACGAAGAGATCGTTGAGCAGATCAAAAAGCAGCTCAACAAGCTCATCGACACCGTGAAGGTCTTTGATCTCACCGAGGGCCCGCACATCGAGCGGGAGATGATGATGATCAAGGTGCGTGCCGCGGGGGGGAACCGTGAGGAGCTGAAACGCCTGACCGATATCTTCCGCGCCAAGATCATCGATGTGACCGACACCAGCTATGTCGTGGAGCTGACCGGCGCCTCCAAGAAGCTCGACGCCTTCATCGACGCGGTCCCCGCGGGACTGATCGTCGAGGTGGTGCGCTCCGGCCCCACCGGCATCGCCCGCGGCGACAAGGGTTTGACTCTGTAACGCTTTATCGTCCGCAACTGAACGCAAGAACGCAAGAACGCAAATGAGCATCAACGTTTATTATGACAAAGACGCCGACCTGTCCCTGATCCAGGGCAAGCGGGTGGCCATCATCGGTTATGGCTCGCAGGGTCATGCCCATGCCAATAACCTCAAGGATTCGGGCGTTACGGTAGCGGTTGGCTTGCGCCCCGGCTCGGCCTCCGCCGCCAAGGCGGCCAATGCCGGTCTGGATGTGAAGTCCATCCCGGAAGCGGCGGCCTGGGCCGATGTGGTCATGATCCTGGCCCCGGATGAGCATCAGGCGCGCCTCTATCGCGAGGAGATTGCCCCTCATATCCGCGAAGGTGCCGCGCTCGCCTTTGCCCATGGCTTCAATATCCACTTCGGCCAGATCGAGCCGCGGGCGGATTTGGATGTCATCATGATCGCGCCCAAGGGGCCGGGCCATCTGGTCCGCTCCACCTATACGCAGGGCGGCGGTGTGCCGAGTCTGATTGCCGTCTTCCAGGATGCCTCCGGGCAGGCGCGCGACGTCGCCCTGGCCTATGCCAGCGCCAACGGCGGCGGGCGTGCCGGCGTTATCGAGACGAGCTTTCGCGAGGAGTGCGAGACCGACCTCTTCGGCGAACAGGTGGTACTGTGCGGCGGCCTGACATCGCTCATCCAGGCTGGCTTTGAGACCCTGGTCGAGGCCGGCTATGCGCCCGAGATGGCCTATTTCGAGTGTCTGCACGAGGTCAAGTTGATCGTCGACCTGATCTACGAGGGCGGCATCGCGAACATGCGCTATTCGATCTCCAACACGGCCGAGTATGGTGACTTGACCCGCGGTCCGCGGATTATCACCGAAGACACCAAGGCGGAGATGAAGCGCATCCTGAAGGAAATCCAATCCGGCGCCTTCGCCAAGGAATTCATTCTGGAGAATCAGGCCGGCGCCGCGACCATGAAGGCCATGCGCCGCCTTGGCGCGGAGCATCAGATCGAAGTGGTCGGCGAGCGGCTGCGCGATATGATGCCCTGGATCAAGGAGAAGAAGCTGGTCGACAAGTCCAAGAACTGATCGGTTTCAGTCCCCGAACCAGGCAGACGAAAAGGCCGCGGCATCCGATGCCGCGGCTTTTTTTGGGCCTTGATCGCCGTTCCGATCGCAAGCAAAGGTCGAGGCTTGCCATGAACGTCGCGAAGCGACCCCGTGGGAGCGGCGTCCCGCCGCGATGCGGTGCCGCGATGACCTTTAACGCTGCGGTGACGCGCCCGGCCCCGTCGCGGCGGGACGCCGCTCCCACGGGGGACGGTCAGGTGGCGGGGTGGCAGATCTCCTCCTCCATGGCCGCCAGCCCGTCGACATCGCAGCGGCGGAGAAAGTCGCGAAGCGACCCCGTGGGAGCGGCGTCCCGCCGCGATGCGGTGCCGCGGTGAGCACTAACGCTGCGGTGACGTGCCCGGCCCCGTCGCGGCGGGACGCCGCTCCCACGGGGGACGGTCAGGTGGCGGGGTGGCAGATCTTCTCTTCCATGGCCGCCAGCCGGTCGACATCGCAGCGGCGGAAGTTGACCGCGCTAGGTCCCTCCCTCGGCCGGCGCTGCCTGCTGCGCCGCGGCTGGCGCCGGTGGCGGCGCTGCCGGAGCCGGAGCCGGAGCCGGCTCCGCGGGCTTGGCGGGGGCGGGGACCGCGGTGGGAGCGGGGGCGGCGGGTGGCGCTGCCGCGACGGGCGCCGCTTCGGCCGGCTGCGGCGGCGGCGCTGGGTTGGCGGCCGGCGGTGCTGTCGGCGGTGGCGACGCGCCGGCGGTCACCGGTGCCGACGGGGCTGCTTCCGGTGTGACAGACGCCGCGGGGGCAACGCTCGGCTGGGCCGGGGTGGAGTCAGCGACGGCCTGCGGTGCGATGGCCGGCGCAGGCACGGACGCCGTCTGGACCGCAGGTTCGGTTGCGCTGGGTGTCGGCGCGATCGTCTTACTCGACTCGGCACTCGCGGTCTGGACAGTGCGGTCAGTCGCCGGCCGGGCGACGGGCTGCGGTTTGGGTCGGGCCGCGGGCCGCCGGATCTGAGTCGGTGCCGCCGCGGAGGCAACGCGAGCCGGCCGGTTCGCCACCGGGGCCGCCTGGGGAGTCGGCTCCGCGCGCGGCGTCGGGGTCACGCTCGGTCCCGTGGGGCCGAACAACTCGGTGGCGCTGATCGCCCCGGCATTGGCCGTTGCACCCGGGCTGGCGGCCGGGTTCTCGGCGGCCACGCGCGCGGCGATCTCGCGTCGATCGCGCTCGCGCTGGGCCCGTTCGGCGGCGACCGCACGTTGACGCTCGGCATAGTCGCCGTAATCCGGTCCGGAGCCGATGATGCTGACCTTGGTGCCGACCCCGACATGCTGGAACAGCACCGGGGCCATCTTGCTGGGCAGGCGGATACAGCCGTGGGACGCAGGGTGTCCCGGCCGCGGGATGGGCCCGGCATGGAGGCCGACGCCGTCATAGGTGACGCGCAGGAAATACGGCATCTTCGCGCCCTCGAAGCGGGCGCCGGCAGGAATCGGATCGCGGCCGGCCTTGGCGTCGGAGCGGACCACACCGCCGCCCGAGCTGTAGACCTTGCCGTAGAGGTTCGAGCGTTTGTTGGCGACCTTTTCCAGGACCTCGAAACGGCCGACCGGGGTGGGATGCTTGCGCACGCCCGACGCCACCGTGGTCCAGCCGACTTGTTCCTCGCCGTCATAGAAACGGGCCTTCTGCTCATCGGTGTTGACTACGATGTGCGAGATCTTGCGCCCGTCGCCGTTCCATTCATAGAGCTTGCCGGATTTTGGCTTCTCTTGGGGTTTGGGGATGGGCTCGGGTGCCGCCGGCTCGGCCGGTTGCGCTGCCACCTGCGGGGTCGCGTCGGTCGGCGTGGCCGCGGGTTTGGCCTCGGGTCTGGCCAGGAAGCGGGTGACCTCGGTGCAACCGGTCAGATTCAGCGCAAGCGGGGCCGCCAGCAGCGTCGCGAGCAGCCTGACGGATAGCGCGCCGGTCGGTCGGCCTGGGGGAGAGTGAGTCATCTTCATGGTAATCTTTCCTGCGCCGCGATTTTGGGGATCGGAGCTAAGACAATTGTCAATGCCGCTAAGGATAACCGCAAGACGGCCGGAGGGCACGCACGCGCAAATTCTATACTGAAAGGGTTGTCGTCCGCGTCGTGCCGAGAGTCGCATCGCCCGGCGATGCGACTCTCGGCGCTCCTTGAAGGCAGACGACAATCCTTCGCGATCTGGTACAGGATTTTCCGGCAAGCGCCTATAGGGCCGTCACGCCGCCCTCATCCCCTATACTGCGCCCTGGTCTTGTCGTCCCACCGGAATCCCCCCATGCGCATGCCCCGTTTCCGCCGCCCCGGCCTCGCCGGCACCGCCCTCCTGGCCACGTTGTGGCTCACCCTGCCGCTCGCTGCTCAAGCCGAAAAAGGCATGCTGGAGGTCACCTCCGAGCCCGGCGACGCGAAAGTCTTCGTGGACGGCCAGCGCAAGGGCAGCACCCCGGCGCAGACGGGCAAGGCACTGGTGCTGGAGGTCGAGGAGGGCGAGCACCGCGTGGAGGCCGTCACCACCGGCGAGCGCCCCGGCAAGGCCAGCGCGGACGTTTTCGTCGGCGCCGGGGCCATCCAGCCGGTCCACCTGGTGCCCCTCGCGGCACCGGCGATGGTGCGCATCCCCGCGGGCAGCTTCCTGATGGGCTGCCAGCCCGGCGAGGCCGAATGCACCGATGCCGAAAAACCCGCCCACCGGGTCAGCGTCCCCGCCTTCGAGCTCGGCAAGACCGAGGTGACCTTCGCCGACTGGGACGCCTGCGTCGCCGACAGCGGCTGCCGCCACAAGCCTGCGGATCAGGGCTGGGGCCGCGATGACCGCCCGGTGATCAACGTCTCCTGGGACGATGCCCAAGCCTATCTCCAATGGCTCAGCCGTAAGGGCGGTCAGGCGTACCGGTTGCCGAGCGAGGCCGAATGGGAATATGCCGCCCGTGCCGGCACCACCACGGCCTTCAGTACCGGTCAGTGCATCACCACCCGCCAGGCCAACTACAACGGCAACTACGACTATGCCAACTGCGGCGCCAAGACCGGGGTCTATTTGCAAAACACCCAGCCGGTAGACAGCTACCCGACCAATCCCTGGGGCCTCTCCGACCTGCACGGTAATGTCTTGGAGTGGACCCAGGACTGTTGGAACGAAAACTACCGGGGTGCGCCCAGCGGTGGTAGTGCCTGGACCTCCGGCGACTGCGCGCGGCGCGTGCTCCGCGGCGGCTCTTGGGTCGTCAACCCCTGGTACCTGCGCTCGGCCAACCGCGGCAGGAGCGACACCGGCCTCCGGAGGGACTCGCTCGGTTTCCGCGTGGCCAGGACGCTTACCCCTTGACTCTTTTCTTCTTTACCTCTTGGCCCCGTAGGGTGGATAAGCGCAGCGCATCCACCACCGCGCCCGCATCAACCCGGCGGTCGGTGGATGCGGCGCGCCCCACCGTCATACCCAGCCCCAACCGCCGTGCCGCGCGCCTTATCCACCCTACGCCCGTCCCGCAATGGGTAGGGTGGATAAGCGCAGCGCATCCACCACCACGCCCGCACCAACCCCGGCGGTTGGTGGATGCGGCGCGCCCGACCGTCATGCCCAGCCCCAACCGTCGTGCCGCGCGCCTTATCCACCCTACGCCCACCCCGCAACCCGTAGGGTGGATAAGCGCAGCGCATCCACCACCGCCCCCGAACCAACCCCGGCGGTTGGTGGATGCGGCGCGCCCTGCCGTCATGCCCCGCCCCAACCGCCGTGCCGCGCGCCTTATCCACCCTACGCCCGCCCCGCAACGCGTAGGGTGGATAAGCGCAACGCATCCACCACCGCACCCGCACCAACTCCGGCGGTTGGTGGATGCGGCGCGCCCGACCGTCATGCCCAGCCCCAACCGCCGTGCGGCGCGCCTTATCCACCCTACGCCCGCCCCGCAACCCGTAGGGTGGATAAGCGCAGCGCATCCACCACCACGCCCGTGCCAACCCCGGCGCTTGGTGGATGCGGCGCGCCCGACCGTCATGCCCAGCCCCAACCGCCGTGCGGCGCGCCTTATCCACCCTACGCCCGCCCCGCAACCCGTAGGGTGGATAAGCGCAGCGCATCCACCACCGCACCCGCACCAACTCCGGCGGTCGGTGGATGCGGCGCGCCCGGCCGTCATGCCCAGCCCCAACCGCCGTGCGGCGCGCTTTATCCACCCTACACCCACCTCGCGACCCGTAGGGTGGATAAGCGCAGCGCATCCACCACCGCACCCGCACCAACTCCGGCGGTCGGTGGATTGCGGCGCGCCCGGCCGTCATGCCCAGCCCCAACCGCCGTGCCGCGCGCCTTATCCACCCTACACCCACCTCGCGACCCGTAGGGTGGATAAGCGCAGCGCATCCACCACCGCACCCGCACCAACTCCGGCGGTCGGTGGATGCGGCGCGCCCGACCGTCATGCCCAGCCCCAACCGCCGTGCGGCGCGCCTTATCCACCCTACGCCCACCCCCCAACCCGTAGGGTGGATAAGCGCAGCGCATCCACCAAGCTCCGGGTGAACCGCCGATGAGCAACTACCGCCGCGTCTTCATCCCGGGCGGCACCTACTTTTTCACGCTGGTGACCTGGCAGCGCCAGCCGTTGCTGGGGTCACCGGAACGGGTTGCCTTGCTCCGGGAGGCGTTTGCCCATGTGCGCGAGCAACGCCCGTTCACCATCGACGGCAGCGTGATTCTGCCGGACCACCTGCATTGCATCATCCGGTTACCGGAGGGCGATACCGACTATCCGGGACGCTGGCGCGAGATCAAGAAGCGCTTCTCCGCGCGGGTGGACCCCACGACCAACGCCCGCAACGAGCGCCCGGTCTGGCAACGGCGCTATTACGAACACGCGATCCGCGATGACGCTGATTGGCGGCGGCATCTGGACTACCTGCATTACAACCCGGTCAAGCACGGCTTGGCCCAACGGGTGCAGGATTGGCCCTGGTCTTCATTCAGGCGGGCGGTCGCGCGTGGTTGGTATGAGGCGCAGTGGGGCAGCGTGGCGCCGGAAGACCTCCCCTGCATCGAGCCCGAGGACCTGTAGGGTGGATAAGGCGCGCCGCACGGTGCCGCGGGTTTGGTATGACGCTTGGCGCGCCGCATCCACCAAGGTGCGCGGTGCTCGGCAAGAGCTTTGGTGGATGCGCTGCGCTTATCCACCCGACGGGATTTATACGGTGAGAGAGACGAATGAATAGCAAGTCAATGCTCAGGCTCGCCCTGGTCGCAGGCCTTGTGCACGGCACGAACGCTGGCGCCGTGGACCGCGCGCTTTATGATCAATACCAGGGCTACAAGCAGCGCCAGCAGCGCGGCCAGCAGGAGGTGCTGGAGCAGGCGCGGGCGGCGGCGCGCAACTGGGACTTCGCGGAGGCCGAAAAGCAGCTCGCCACCGCCCGCAACATGGCCTATACCCGAATGGCACTAAGTTAAGATGGAGCCCATAAATATCAGTTACTTACGCTTGCGCCAACGGCCAAAAGACTATTGTGTCTGGGTATCGCGCCCGGCTTTCCAGGCTTGGGACAATGGTTCCGAGACTTTTCGCGGCCTCCGCGACCCTCGCAGCCTGTTGTTTTTTTACGGGTTCGTGCCTTAACTTAGTGCCATTCGCCTATACCCCGGATGATCTGCGTGCTGTCGAGCAGTTGATCGCCGACAACCGGGCGGCCAAGGCGGCCAAAGAGGAGGGCGAGCGGGTGGCGGCGGAGCGCGCCCGCCAGGAGGCCGAGGCCCAACGGCAGCGCGAGGCGCAACAGGCGCAGGTGGCGGCACAGCAGGCGGCCGAGGCGGCACAACGGCAGCGGGCGGCGGCGAGCAGTGGGGGAGGCGGGTCCGCCTATCACTGTGTCATCGTCACCGCGGAGATGGTCTGCGGCCTGGGTGCTCCCTGGTGCCAAACGAGGCGCCTCTGTGTGAGTGGCGGGCCTGGCAACGTGGATGCCGGTTATGGTAGCGAAGACGGATGTTCCACCTCTGTCGTCCACGTTTGCACGGGGTATCGTGGTGCCCTGGCCGGCGCCTACTCGTGGTCAGCGCAGTTCGGGGAAGGCCAAAACCTCCAGGTCTGCTCGGGGACTGTCGAGATCAGCGGTGCCAGTCGCGAATTGGCGATCAAGGTCTATAACAAGACTTGCGACGATGCGGGTACCCACGAATGGTAAGCGCCTTTGCTGGTTCCTCAGCCCCCCACTCCCAACCCGCCGGAATCGGTGGCCACTTTAAGCGGACTACACAGGACGGAACCCCCTGCTAGCCGCCGGTCGCGTTCATGTGCCGCAGGATCAGCGGATTGCCGTTCAAGGCAAACTCGTGTCCGCGCGGCTTGATGGACATGGCGCCGACAATAGCCTGTTTGACCCGCGCATCGTCGGTCGGATTGGCGCGCAGCGCGCGACGCAGGTCGATCGAGTATTCCTGCCCGAGACAGAGCAACAGCCGCCCCTCGGCGGTGACCCGCACCCGGTTGCAGTCTCCGCAGAAATTGTGGCTGTGCGGTGAGATGAAACCGACCCGCGTGTCGTTGCCCGCGATCCGGAAATACCGCGCCGGCCCGCCCGTGGACTCGGTGGTGGGGATCAGCTCCCAGTGACGTTCCAGGTCGCGGCGGATGGCGTCGCTCGAATAATAGACCGCGGCGCGGTCGTGATCGCCGATCGAGCCGAGCGGCATCTCCTCGATGAAGCTGATATCCAGGCCCCGCTCACCGGCAAAGCGTACGAGGTCCGGTACCTCGTCATGATTGCGGCCTTTGAGGATCACCGCGTTCAACTTCACCCGTTGGAAGCCCGCCGCCAGGGCCGCGTCGATCCCCGCCAGGGTCTTGTGCAGGTCGCCCAGGCGGGTGATGGCGTGGAAGCGCTCGGGGCGCAGTGAGTCCAGGCTGATGTTGATGCGGGTGACGCCCGCGGCCTTGAGCCCGGCGGCATGGCGGGCGAGTTGGGTGCCGTTGGTGGTCAGGGTGAGGTCGCGGACACCGGGCAGCATGCCGAGTTGCTCGAAGAGCCACACCACATTGCGCCGCACCAGGGGCTCACCGCCGGTCACCCGCAACTTCACCACCCCCAGTTCACTGAAGCAGCGCCCCAGTCGGGCCAGTTCCTCCAGGGTCAGAATCTGCTTGTGGGGCACGAACGCCATGTCCTCCGCCATGCAGTAGAGGCAACGCAGGTCGCAGCGATCGGTGACCGACAGGCGCACATAGGTGACCTGCCGACCGAAGCGATCGACGAGCTGGCTGGGCAGGGGCGCGGACTGGATGCTCACGCGGGTTCTTTCCTTCGCTGTGGATGGCTTTGGAGGGACAACTTCAGCCGCGAATGAACGCAACTCTTCGGACAAGGTAGCTTGTTGCGGACGGAAACGACACCCCGGCGAATCGATGGGAATTCGCCGGGCTAGACGATCATCCGGACGGCCGCGGTGGCAGTCGAAGGCGGTCCGGCCGCCGACATCTGCGTTGTGCACGATCGCCGTGCCGGGTCTGTGCAAAGCCGTCACCCGTGCCGAGATCGCCGCCGCCGACTGGAGCCTGACCCCCGGCCGTTATGTCGGCGTCGCCCCGGCCGATGCAAGGCTGGTGGTAAGGGAGATGCAGGCACTAAACGACAGCGAAACATTAACATCACTTGCCTGGGTCATCATGCCGGACCATGTCCACTGGTTATTCCAGCTTGGGAACGACCGGACATTGTCGCACGCCATGAAGGGCTTCAAGGCCTCTTCGGCATTGAGTAGCAACCGATTCCTGAATCGTTGCGATCCAGTTTGGCAACGCGGATTCTACGATCATGCTGTGGATCGGCGATTCGGCCGAGACGTCGCGGGGGCGCAGCATCGCGCAACAGATACAGGATGGGTTGCGCGGGGCTGGGCTGCGCGGCCATAAGAGCTGATTGAGGAGAGTCATTTCTGCAGCGGAGGGCGTGATTCACGACCTGAAAGGCATTCAGTGGGACTGGCAGGCGATGGACGGGACCTTGGTACACGCACCGGTGCGGGATCAGTAGTACACGGTGATCGGTACCACCAAGGCTGATCCGAGTGTCGGTGGTTCCCCGGCGGCCTGTCCCGTGATGCCTATCTGGTTGGAAAGCTCGACGCTCGTCCCGGCATAACGGATGAGCCAACCGCGATCCTCAGGCAGCGGGTAACGGTTCGCTGGATCAGAAATCGCCGGCACGACGGCCGCGTTGAGGGCGTCGGTCTTGGTGCTGAGTGGCGCGCCCGGAACGCGGCCTCCGTCGGACCAGACAGTCATCCATAATCGTCGCCCATTTCGCGCTATGCTTGGCGCACTGACGCGCGCGGCGGCTCCAGACGGTGGCGACCGCGCGCTCCTCTGGTCCTCGCATCCAACGGGAGTTAAGCCTTGGACATCGCCGAACTGCTTGCCTTCAGCGTCAAGAACAACGCCTCCGACCTGCATCTGTCGGCCGGCCTGCCGCCGATGATCCGGGTGGACGGGGATATGCGCCGGATCAATGTCGCTGCGC
>Ga0247840_10003275_pt1 | contig 27616 bp, 16 predicted proteins | sample LaCruzMarch2015__FD_192404 | JGI IMG/M metagenome (GOLD analysis project Ga0247840, IMG submission 192404) | Freshwater microbial communities from meromictic Lake La Cruz, Castile-La Mancha, Spain - LaCruzMarch2015_17m | ecosystem: Environmental > Aquatic > Freshwater > Lake | place: Spain...
GCGACAGAGTTGCGGCAGCAGATCGAGGAATTGGCGCGGCGCCTGGAACGGCTCGACCGAGACACGGCGCGGCTCCTGGCGGGCTTCGTCGTCCCCGCCTACCGGGACTGGCAGCCGCGTCCGGGCGCTACCGCCTTCTATGTGGACGCCCTGGAGGGCATCTATTTCCAGGTCGTGGTCGTCGAGGTCCGCGGCACCTATGTGCGTACCCAGGCGGCATCACCGAATCACTCCGCTTACTATTCGGTGATGCTCGATCACCCCGCCGACCAATACGAGCGGTCGGGCTGCATCGTGCCGCCGGCGCTGTTCGAAATCCTGCGCGACCGGTTGCCCCTGCGGGTGGCGCCCTTCGTCTAGCGCCGGTTCCGGGGACCGTTTACTCAATTGCGTCTGCCGCAGAGTATGAAATAAGTAAACCTGGAAAGAGCATTTGTTTCACGCAAAGACGCAAAGACGCAAAGACGCAAAGTTTTTGAATGCGATATCTCGGTCGCACGGCTCACCTGCCGGGTGACGGGATCATCGCTTGCAACGTTCTGTTCTTCTTTGCGTTCTTGGCGTCTTTGCGTGAGTAATTGCCGATTCTAGGGTAAACGGTCCCCGGAATTCTACCCCCTATTGTAAAATATTACGCAGCCTAATTTCCGCTCTTTACGCGAAGGTCGCTACCGGAACCGGGCGAGTAACTGCTAACGCCTTACGATGCGCCTTCACCCGCTCGATCTCATGCATGGTAGCTGCGGTAAAATATGATTCCCCGCAATTGCCGCAAGAAATTGATGGAATGCCTTCAATAACAAGTAACTTGTCACCTTTTCCAAAACTCCGCGTCACAAGGCGGTGATGGAGGTTTGAACTTCCGCAGTAAGCGCAATTCTCAGATGACGTAGACGGTGATGAAGATGAGTTCGCCACTGAAGCCGATCTTGACGACAGCTTCTGCTTCATAGTCTGCGATGCTTCTTCCGTTGACGACGTGCTTCGTTTCATCTGTTTCTCCGTCATGTTGTCGTTCGACAATCCGCCCAGTGAGGACGATGCTTTCCAGGTCAAGGATTGTCAGGTCATCGTCTTCGAGTTCATCTGCTGCGTGATGCGAGACGACGTAGTTCTTTGAGCGAATCAGCTCGCGAAAGATGCCGATCGTGGTCACAAGTTGCGTTTAGCGCCTCCTAGCCATGGCCGCTAGTGTTCAAGCTGACCGAGAGACAGCGGTCGGATGAGCGATTTCCTGTTTCCTCAAGTGGTTGCGCTTAAGTGAGTGCCGTTCGAGCCTGGCCCCTTATCCTTTTCGGCAGGGTTACCGCATTGGTCCGAATCTGTTGGGGCATCTGCGCGCTGAGGGCGACTAGCAAATCCAGACTCAATTGAGCCTGGCTCCGTTTGGCCCGAGTGGCTGCGTGGGTTATAATTCAACGCAAGAAGGCCCATATCGGGATTGATCACGGTTCCGGCTACGCGGCATCGTAGGTGGACAAGCGTAGCGCACCAGCGACGGCGCGGGATTCGGTGGACTGCGCTGTCGCTTGTGCACCCTACGGCTGGAACGATGACCAAGGCCCCCATATCTTTCTAATAGGAATTTGCTACGTGTTTTCTAAGCCAATACTCGGTCTCGAATACATGACTGCTAAATTTCACAAGTATCTTGTACCACTCAATAATCGACTCAGAGGATCTAGATAGCTCCTCTTTATGCTTCGCTTCTATCTCAACGTGCATTTCACTCATTTCTTCCAAGCTATACTCTTTCGCTGTTTTCGTCCCGCGCTTTGAATCAAAAGCTTGTTGTTGATCCTCGATAAATTCTTCTTGCATCTTTCCAAGCTTTGTTGATATCTCATGGACGATTCCATTGCGAGATTCGCGAAAAGAATATATTCTATCAGCCATATCAGGAAGCGCCGCCACTGCATCGACAATATTCTTGGATAATGCTGCGCTGCGGCAAAGGTCGTTTGCTTTAATAAACGGGGTTACGAACCGACCATTATTCTTACCTTTTCGCTTGTATCCATCTGATGTCTCATCGAAGAATGCAACTAGAAAATACTCTCTTATTCGATCTGATGCCATATTAAGCAAGAGTATCGAGTCTGTATGATGGAGCCAAAAATAGTGGTTATCATCTAGGGGCTTACGCGCCGCTATGGTTTCGTGCAGAAGGCACAGACCAATCGACAATCGTGAGGCACGCATCAGCCCTTCAAAGTCATTTCCAGCAACAGTGAGTAGTTTTTCTTTTTCGGTGGGCCGGTGCCTCACCGGCCCATCACCAAACAGATATTCCCACTCTGCTTCAACCGGAGGATTTGTTTGCCATATTGCATGACCAATGTAATTCGGGTCTTCGGTATCTTCCGACTGCCACCCATAGTTACCAATGTCGTACACGTCGCTTGACAGCAGTAAGTTGCCGACTTCCTGGTCGAGGTATTCAACAAGTTTTTCTATGGTGATAAATTTCTGAACAGTCATTCGGCACCTAGCCCTGTCCTAACGTCTTGGATCAGCCAAACAAGGGGGGGGTTCCGGGAACAGTATACGTAACTCCCGGCAAGCCAAGACTGGGAATTCCGGGGACATTTTACTCAATTGCTTCTGCCGCAGAGTATGAAGTAAGTAAACTGTCCCCGGAATTCGTTATCCTCACCCCCTATTCTGTTTCGCCGCATCGGGGCTTGTCCCGGATACCACGAATAATGGGCACGAGTGCCGCGTACAACCTTCCCATGCCATCAACGGCCTGTTCAATGGCCTTAGGCCAGGTCGTTTCATCGGCCCAGCCTCCGGGGAAGGACGCACTGATCCGGCACGCCCGTTTGTCATCCAACCGCTGCCAGAGCAAGACACCTCCGAAGGCTTGCTCGATGTCGGCCTTGCGGGAAAACAGTGCGTCGTAGAGCGCTTTGTTTTGCGAGGGTTCAGGCGAATCGATATACAGCTCTGTGCGGGTCTCGTTCTGCACGACGGTATAGTTCCACCACATCCCTTCGCGGCGTCTGCCGACCCAGTTGTGTCGGCTCGGCGCGAGGTCCGCGTGAAGGTCGTCGCGTGTCTTTGCGTGGTTGAGCAACTGGGTCCAGAAAGCCAGGCGGGCCACATGCCGTGCCGCGTACTCCGTACCATTCCCGCCATCGTCATCGTCCTGTCCGCCGATGGGCTCATGGACAGGTGGCTTCTCGGCATCGAGATCCAGCCGCGATGGGTTCCAGACCCATTCGGCGATGCGGATATACAGCTCTTGGCGTTCCTGCTGTTCCTCGGGGCCAAACAACTTGCCGTAGGCCCGGAACGGCAGCCCGGTACGGTCGATCAAGCCGACGAAGGCCGGGTTGTTCTGGTACGCCTGCGGACTAAGGCTGCGGGCGAGCAGGTTGGCGCCGTGCGCCGCGTAGGCGTCGCGCTTGTGCTCATAGGTGGCAGCGTTGAGACTCTGGTTGATCCCGCGTGGCAGCAGGAGCAGGCCACCGATGCGGTTGCGCTCGGTCTCAAAGTCGGAGGGGTGCGTGAACCGGTCCGCGAACCGCTCGTACTTGTCCGCCCAGATATGCTCGATCTCGAAGGGTCGGGCGCGCCCCTCCGAGATGAGGTCCTCGAAGTGCGAAGCCACGCCGCACTGGGTGTCCACCCAGTGGGTCAGCCGCGCCAGGATGTGGCGGACCTGCCGGTAGTTCTGCATGTGCAGCCGGAACCGGGGGGCGCTGGCGAAACTCTCCGGCTGCTCGTCAAGTTGGCTGCGCAGGTATTCGGAAAGAGTCGCAGCGTTGCGGTCTCGCAGTTCCTTGGTGAGTTGGAACAGTGTGTATTTCACCGAAGAATAGCTGATGGTGCGGAAGTTCCACACTCGCCGGGCGAGCCAGATGTCCAGGAAGTCCGCGACAAGGGCCACTTTGCGACGAGACACATCCACCGGGTCTTCCGGGGTCAACGGGGCCAGCATCGCCTGGGTCTGCAGCGTGAAGCCACGGTCGGCGTTGTAGCGAATCGCCTCCCAGCCCGGAGCAAGCGTCACGGCGGCACGGCGGATCTCCCCGTAACGCTTGGCGTAAAAGTCCAGGTCACGCTTTACGAAACAGATGAAGCCGTGCTCATCCACCAGGCCCAACTGATTTTTTTGGTCAGGCACCCAGCGGTGGAATTCCGAGCCGATGCGCTCAAAGTCCTTGTTCTCCGCCCCCTTCTTGCCGGGCCGAATGGTCTGCGCGTAGCGTGCGCGCAGCCAGTCCTTGAAGAAGTCCACGTCCTCTTCCTCGCCGATCTCGCGCAGGCGCTGCATCTGGTCCTTCCATATCCCGTTGACATCCCTCTGGTCCTCTTCGTGGGTAATGTTGGCGAGCACATAACCCTTAAGCATTTCAGGGAGACTGAGCGAGAGCCCGCGGTCGTTCATCGTCTCAAAGATGGTGTAAGCATCCTCGTCGGAGTAAGCGTCGATGGCGACCAGATGCACGTTTTGTTGTACCCAGTCCATGAAGAAGGCAAGTCCGTCCCCCGCGATCTCCTCCGGGAAGTGATCGACGATGTTGACGTAACACGCGGCGATGTTCCGCACCGACTCGCTCACGCCGTTCAGTTCCGGCGTCTGCCCCTCCAGTAAAGCGTGCATGATCCCGACGCGGTCCGGTACCTGGATGTTGAAACTCTTACGTCCGAACCTCTCCGAATAGATCAAGTCGCGCACGTCGACCTGAACCGAGCGCCCCTGCTGCAGGTTGTGCAGATAGATCAGGAGTAGGGTCAGTGTGGTCAGACGCTGCTGTCCATCGACGACGTACTGCTCGCCGCGCCTATGGCTCAGCACCACCGAGCCGAGGAAATAGTGGCCGTAGTACTCGACTTGGTGGCGCGGGTGTCCCGGCTCGTAATCCACCAGGAACTTGCCCGTCAGATCGTCGATCAACTCGCGGACCTGGCGCTCCTGCCAAACATACTCCCGCTGAAAGGAGTCGATGGCGAACCTGGCTGTGTGCAGCAATTCCCGGACCGTGCGGGCATGGGCGTCGATGGCCTTGACGGGTTGGTTGGCGTAGCTGTTCATGCGCGGACCTGGTTGCAGTAAGGAGGCGAGCGATATGGAGAAATAGGGGACGCGGAGAAATAGGGGACGGGAGAAATAGGGGACGGGGAGAAATAGGGGAGAAATAGGGGACGTACCACGATTACTCCGATAAGAAATAGGCAGTTCCGAGGACAGTTTACTCAATTGCGTCTGCCGCAGAGTATGAAATAAGTAAACTGTCCCCGGAATGCCCCCCGGAATTACCGGAATTCCCGGAATTCGCCCCCCGATACAGGGCTCGCGGCTCACGATTACCCAGGTGGGATTTGCACCCACGAGACTACGCGACATTGCCAAGCTGCACTGCCTTCTTTTTCCCTTTTCCGGTTAGGCCGCTTTGGGGGTAGTGCGGGGTTTACGTGGGGGTAGAGATACCAGGGCTTTCTTGGTTTGGCTCTGACGCTTAAGAATATCCTCAAAGATGGCATCGGGGTCGTGATTGAACCTCTGCGCATATTGCGCTCGAAGCTCGCGCGTTTCTTCTACTATCGGGTCTTGCCACATAACATCAGCCCTCCATAAGTTCTTGGGGTGTACAAATGATCGGCGGCTCATAGCCGAACTCCCGGCATAGCGACTCGATCTTGGACCGCATCGCGGCATTCGCAATATGAGTGCAATTCCAGGTAAGCAGATATTCAATCCCGTGCGCGGCCGCGACGGCAATATGGTAAGAGTCGATTTCGGCTTTAAGCGGCAACGCACCCCTGGAAATTAGCGCCTTACCAAGAATCCTAACGTCTTCAATAGTCGTATTCTGGTTCGCGGCAACCCGAATGTCATTGCTCGGCCGCGATGTGAGATAGCTGACAATTGAGGTTTCCAAATAGACTGTTGGCTTCAAGAATCACCCCACTAATCTGATTGTCGCTCAATTTCAGCATTCTGGCGCTTTCTTGTAACGCCCGCGTTCCGGGGACAGCAGCGAAACCGGGAACAAGCAGCGAAACCGGGGAGAGACCGCGGTTTCCGGCGGGCAACCCGACAACGGATAATAGCGGATAATAGGCGACGTACCACGAAAAAAGCTTGCCGTAGCTCCTGGCACCCGATGACCCGCTCCCTCAATCCGATCCGCCAAAGACCTCCTTCAGGCTCCGGCACTCCAACACGCGATCACCCCACTCCTCAAGCTCGGTCTCGTCGGCTTGACCCAGGCGCTCCTCAGCCCATGACGGCAGCGGGCCGAAGCGGCGAGTGAGTTGTCGGCGCAGCACCTTAGTCTGGCCCTCCTGCAGGCCTTCCCGCCTGCCCTCCCGCAAGCCCTCATCCTTCCACTCCTGGGTCCAGGTCTTGACGCGTTCGGCCAGCATGTCGTGAAGCTCCTCTAGCTCGCTGAAATTGGGTATCTCGACGCCGGGCACGCGCGCCGGGAGCAGCACGCGCTTGAGCCAAACCACGAAGGCACGGCGCAGGCTCGCGTTCTCTGCCCCGGCCAGCCACTCGACCAGGCAGGCGATGACCCGCTGGATGTTCTCCGGCGCCTGGGCATTCTCCAGGCGGAACAAGGCGGCGGCGACGTTGGGCAGACGCGCGAGGTCGGCCTCGGGGTAGCGGCGTTCTTCCAGGAGAAGATAACGCAGTTGGGGTTGCCAGCGGCGCAGTTGCGGCGGCAGGCTCGGGTCGATCAGGTCCGCCAGGTCGGTCTTGGCGGTCCAGGGCTCGGCGCCGTTGTAGAGCACGATCGGGAGCACCGGCGGGAGCGGATCATCCGGCCCGATCTCTTTCGACCGGTGCAGGTCCTCATAGAGGAGGCCGATGCCCCGCGCAAGACCAACGCGGTGCCGACAATCGTAGATTCCCCCGCGCCCGCGGGGAATAGGCCCGAGTTTCGCCCTTGCGCCCGGCTCTAATGGCTCCCCCCGCGCCCGCGGGTGCCACTCCGGCGCCCCCGTCCGAGCGATTCTCCCTGCTTGCAAACGCAGCCTGCGCATGCACACTTAGGTGAAGACTGCCGAGGACCCCAAGCCATGAGCCAAACTGCCGCCGGTGCGCCCAAGCCCGCACTGGGCCCCTTTCACGCCGATCAGTTGCGCGACGGGGACCGCTATGAACTCTCCCAAGGCCACCCGCTCTATTGCGCCCCGGCCGGACCCGAACACGCCGCCGGGAACCTCACCGGTGCAGCGGTGCTCGGCAGTGACCCGGACGTGGAATGGGCGGGGGTCGATGCCGGCTTTTCCCCCGAGCCGGGGATGTTGCGCGCCCCGGACGTGGCGATTGCGGCACCGGGCGCGGAACGGGGATGGATTCGCGAGGTCCCGCCTCTGGCCCTGGAGTATGCCGCCCGCGGCCAGGACGAGCCTGACCTCCAGGCCAAGATCGCCGAACTGATCGGGCACGGCACCCGACTCGTATGGGTGGCGCGCCTGACCGGCCCGCGGCGGGTGGAGGTCTATGAATCGGGGCACCCGATGCGGGTCGCACTCCCCGGCGAGGACCTGTCGGCCCCCGGCATCCTGCGCAATCCGGTGCCGGTAGACGCCCTCTTCGACCGCACGGCCGGGCACCGCGCGATCCTGCGCAATCTCTTGCAGCGCTTCGGCTACGCGGACCTGGAGGCGGTCCGGGCCGAGGGGCGGGCAGAGGGAATCACGACCGGGCAAGAGGAAGGCCGCGCGGAGGGACGCGTGGAGGGTCTCGCCGCGGCGGTCCTGAACCTGCTCGCGGCCCGCGGCATCGCCGTGGATGAAGAGACCGGCGCCCGCGTCAGTGCCTGCCGGGATAGCGTCCAACTCGATCGCTGGCTGCTGGCCGCCGCCAGTGTCGCTCAGGCCGACCGGATCTTTCGGTGACTGACCGGCCACCCGACTCCACCCCTCAACCCCTCGTTCGCGGGGCCTCACCATGCAAAACGTACTGATCATCATCAACGCCCCACCCTAGGGCAGCGAGCGCTGCCTGTCCGGCCTGCGCCTGGCCGCCGCCCTGGCCGGCCGTGACGACAAACCGGCCGTGCACCTCTGCCCGTGGCCGGCATGATGATCGAGGCTGTTGGGATTCGATCCGGGAAAGCCAATAACCTGGACGCTTGCGATGATGGGCAACCGCCGTAATCCGCAAGGCGTTTCCGACGATCCGAAAGAAGATTGCGTCCAGATATTCCGCCTCCGCACCGGGCAGGAAGCTGTGCCTCACTTCAGTAAGGCCCGCGCCTTGGCCGCAACGGCCTCGCCGGGAATCGCCTGAACCAGGCCGGCATCGCACTCGTCGGCTCGTCGGGTGCTTTCTTCGCCCCATAGACGGTCGAATTCGGCATCGTTGGGTTCTTCCAGACTCAACAGCAGCTTCTGAGCGAGCGCGGCCCGTTGCTCCAAGGGGAGTGTGAGCACCGTGGATTCAAGCTGCGAAAACATCATGGTGACACCTCGACAAAGTTTGGGGCGACGAATCGCACTGCGCGTTACGTCAGGCGTCAAAGTCTGCTCGTCAATCCGATCCGCCAAAGAGGGCGGGGAGCCAATCTACGTGCAAGCTCGAGGCTTCAGGGTCCGACGGCTTCCCGGGCACTCTCCGCAACATCCGTGTATCAACCGTCCCTGTCAATCCCTGGGAACAGAACATACAAGGGTCCGCTGTGCGGACCAACGGCATCGCGGTGAGCCCGGTGGCCGGAATTATGTCAAGGCCCGCTGCGTCGGTCGGCCCCAAGCCCGATCGCTACTCGGTCGGTGCCCACAGGTCATCGAGTCTGATCGTCACGGCCGCGAACGGCGCGACCGACACCGGTGCAGCGCCGGCGAAGCGTCCGATCTCCCGCCAGGCACCGCCTTCCAAGGCGTAGGCTTCCAGGACGTGGGCAACCGGATCGAGCAGCCAGGCGTAGGGGACCCCATACTGTGCGTAGATCGGCATCTTGACCTTGCGGTCTTTGCTCTCGGACGCGGCAAACACATGCGGTCCGCTCGGGCGCGGCTGGGTGTAGATCTGACCGTTGAGGATTTCCCCGGTCAGTCCTTCCGGCAGCGCCTCGAGCTGTTCGTAGAGACTGGGGCGGGTCTTCTGGTGCGCGTGCATGGCTCGGGCTCTCGTAACGGTCGATCGTGTGAAGCATACCCCGCGGAATAACCAGGAGAAACCGAAAACAGACCACGGTTTCCCGCGGGCAACCGGGAAAGACTCTGACTTATCGGTAAGAAATCAGGGACTCCGTGGTCTGTCCTCGGTTTCGCCCATGGCGCCCCTGGCCGCGCGCGACCGGCCGTTGCCGGTCGGCATCGGCGTCGCCGTCTTCCTGGTGGTAGAGTTGGAGAAGGCCGTGGTGCGTTAGCCGGTGGCGGTTGCCGACCTGTCCAAGAGAAACCAGTGGTGCCTGCACGCCGGACCGGCTGAAGCCTCGACCTCCGGTGGCCGGGCCGACGATCGAGGCCCCGCAGTCACGCCCAGCCCGCGCCCCGGAGGCCACATGAATCCAGACCTGCTGCGCGTCCTGCTCCTGCTGGGCGCCGCGATCCTGATGTTCGCGCTCAACCGGCCGCGGGTGGATGCGGTGGCACTGATCATGATCGTGGCGCTGCCGTTCACCGGCGTGATCACCATGAACGAGGCGATTGCGGGGTTCAGCAACCCCAACATCGTGCTGATCGGCGCCATGTTTGTGGTCGGCGAGGCCCTGGCGCGGACCGGGGTGGCCCGGCGCGTGGGCGATCGGCTCATCGTCTGGGGCGGCACCCGCGCCTGGCTGCTGCTGACGCTGCTGATGGTGGCGGTCGGCGTACTGGGCTCGGTCATGAGTTCCACGGGGGTGGTCGCCATCTTCATCCCGGTGGTGTTGCGGATCGCCAGTCGGACCGGCATCGCCCCGAGTCAGCTCATGATGCCGATGGCCTATGCCGCCCTGATCAGCGGCACCATGACCCTGGTCGCCACCTCGTCCAATCTGGTCATCAACTATGAGCTGACGCGCGACGGGGGCGCGGGCTTCAATTTCTTCTCCTTTACCCCCTTCGGACTGCCCATCCTCCTGCTCGGTGTCCTGTATATGCTCGGCGCCCGGCGCTGGCTGACGGCGAGCGCCGACGCCGGGGTCCAGGTGACGCGCCGCCCCAGCCTGCGGCACTGGGTGGAGCGCTATCAACTCGCCGAGCGGGAATACCGGGTGCGGGTCAAGCCCTATTCACCGCTCCTGGGTAAGGCACTCGGCGTGCAGGACCTGCGGAGCAAGATCGGCGCGCGGATCATCCTGATCGAGCGGGGCCGCGGGCGGGCGAGGCGGCTCCTGTCCCGCACCCCCGAAACCCGTCTCCAGGCGGGCGATGTGCTGCTGCTCGATGTCGATACCGAGGTCACCGACGTGCCGGACCTCTGCGAACGCTATGCCGTCGAACTGCTGCCGCGGACCGGATTCTACTTTGCGGACCAGTCTCAAGAGGTCGGCCTGGTTGAGGTCATGCTCCCGGACGGTGCGGCCTTTGTCGGCAAGACGGTCGCAGAGGCCGAGTTGCTGGCGCAATCGGAACTGTCATTGGTGGGGCTGCGCCGGGGTCGGCAGGCCATCGCCCCCCATGGCGTGCGCGAGACCCAACTCAAGGTCGGCGATACCCTGTTGCTCGCCGGCCCCTGGAAGGTGATCCGCGGCCTGCGCAGCAATGGTCAGGACCTGGTGGTCCTGAATCTCCCCAAGGAGTTCGACGAGGTGCTGCCGGCGGCGCGCAAGGCCCCCTACGCGCTCTTCACGCTCGGGGTGGTGATCATCCTGATGGCAACCGGCCTGGTCCCGAATGTCCAGGCGGCCCTGATCGGCGGGCTGCTCATGGGGCTCTTTCGCTGTATCGACCTCGACCAGGCCTATCGGGCGATTCAATGGAAGGGCCTGATCATGATCGTGGGCATGCTGCCCTTCGCCCTGGCCCTGGACCGCACCGGGGGCGTGGACCTGGCGGCCCAGGCCCTGGTCGGCCTGGCCGGGGACGCCGGTCCCTATGCCATCCTGGCCCTGCTCTTTGGGCTCACGGTGGTGCTCGGGCTCTTCATCGTCAATACCGCCAATGCCGTCCTGTTGATCCCCATCGGGTTGGCGATGGCGGACGCGCTGAACGCCTCGCCCTATCCCTTTGCCATGATCATCGCCCTGGCCGCCTCCTGCGCCTTCATGACCCCCATCTCACCGGTCAATACCCTGGTGGCCACCGCCGGCAATTACAGCTTCGCCGACTTCATCCGCATCGGGTTGCCTTTGACCTTGATCGTCATGGTCGTGAGCATCCTGTTGGTGCCTTGGTTATTGCCGCTCTATTGACCCCGGTCGGCCGCCCCGGAGTAGCCGTTTGGGCACTCCAGGCGCTGGTCATTATTTCGGCCACTTTCAGGGTGATGCCCGTCGCGGCCGGGGGGGCCGCTCCTACGCCGTAGGAGCGGCCCCCTGGCCGCGACGGGTTGCCGCAAGGGCGCATGGCCGCAGTTATGATCGAGGCCGCGACGGGCCTCGACCATCGTTCCGGCCATCGCGGCGGGTCGGTCGGCGGTCAGGCCGACCGACTGGGAGCGCCGCACCCCAGTGCGGCCCGGCCCATCGGCCGCACGCGACTCCGCGGGCGTCTGAGAGACCGCGCCGCACTGGGGTGCGGCGCTCCCAGTCGCGGCGCGACCGTCACGGCACAGCGGCGCGAACACCGGGCGGGGCCCAGTTCGCAATCGCTGATAAAATGCCTCTTTTCGGCTCAGCATCGGCGCGCAGATCAAGCGTCGGAGGTGTTCTTTTGGAACCATCAGTCCTCTCCAGGCGCGCCGCCCCGGTGCGCGCGACCTCGCGGGTCCGGGTGTCCGTGCCCGGTGTCCTGGCCCTTGCCGTTTTGCTCTGCGCCTGCCGGCCGGCTGAGGAGTCGCAGGCGGTCCCCGAACCGATCCGCCCGGTGCGTGTGGTCACGGTGGAGGAACTCCCCGGGGGTGAGACCGTCACCCTCACCGGCAACATCCAGGCCCAGAACGAGGCCAATCTGGCCTTTCGGGTCAGCGGGCAACTGATCGAGCGCTCGGTGAATGTCGGCGATCGGGTGCGCGCCGGCCAAGTGGTCGCGCGGCTCGATGCGGCCGATGCGCGCAACGCGCTCAATGCCGCCCGCGCCAATCTGGCGAGCGCCATGGCGCGCCTGACGGAGGCGCGCAACACGGTGGCGCGCTACGAGCCGCTGATGCCCCGCGGCTTCGTCCCGCGGGTCCAGTTCGACCGGGCGGTAGAGGCGCGCACGGCGGCCCAGGCCCAGGTCGACGCGGTCAGGGCGCAGGTCGCCACGGCGGAGAACAACCTGTCTTATACCAACCTGGTGGCGGACGGCCCGGGGACCGTGACCGCCCGCGGGGCCGAGCCCGGGGAGGTGGTCGCGGCCGGGCGCATGGTCGTGCAGCTCGCGCGCCAGGGCGGACGCGACGCGGTGTTCGACGTGCCGGCGCGGGTCAAGGACACGGCCGCCGCGGACGACCCGGTGGCGGTGGTCTTGAGTTCCGACCCCAGGGTCCAGGCGACCGGGCGGGTGCGCGAGGTCTCGCCCCAGGCGGACCCGGTGACCCGCACCTTCCGCGTCCGGGTGGGCCTGGCGAGCCCGCCGGACGCCATGCGGCTCGGCTCCACCGTGACCGGCTCGGTCCATCTGCGCGGCAGCAGCGGCATCGCCATCCCGGCCGCGGCACTCACCGCCTCCCAGGGCCAGCCGGCGGTGTGGGTCTTGAATCCCGCGGACAATCGGGTGGCGCTGCGTAATGTCGACGTGGCGCGCTATGAGTTGGACCGGGTGCTGGTCGCCCAGGGCCTTGATGTCGGCGAACTGGTGGTCACCGCCGGGGTCCAGACACTGCGGCCCGGGCAGGAGGTGCGGCTGCTGGGGCAGGGGGGTGTGATGGCGCCGGCGGCCCAGGATAAGCCCTTGCCAGAGGTTCCCGTCGAGATCAAGGCCGAGGTCCAGCCGGTGCCCGAGCCCGAGCCCGCGCCGCCGACCGCGACCAGGCCGGCGGCGCGGGCCGGGGCCAGACCATGAGCGGCTTCAACCTGTCCGGCTGGGCCATCAGCAACCGCTCGCTGATGGTCTTTGTGATGATCGTGGCGGTCGCCGCGGGGGTGGGGGCCTTCTTCAGCCTGGGCCGTGCGGAGGACCCGGCCTTCACCTTCAGGACCATGGTGGTGCGCGCCTCCTGGCCGGGGGCGACCCTGGAGGACACGCTCGACCAGGTCACGGAGCGCCTGGAGCGGACCCTGCAGGAGGTCCCCAACCTCGACCACCTGCGCAGCTTCACCAATGCCGGGACCACGACCATCTTCGTGGATCTCAAGGGCAGCACCTCGCCCTCCGAGGTCCCGGACACCTGGTATCAGGTGCGCAAGAAGGTGGCCGATATGCGCCACACCTTGCCGCCCGGGATCATCGGCCCCGGCTTCAACGACGAGTTCGGCGACACCTTCGGCATCATCTACGGCTTTACCGCGGACGGCTTCAGCCATCGGGAACTGCGCGACTATGTGGAGGACGTGCGCTCGCAACTGCTGCGCGTGCAGGACGTCGCCAAGGTCGATGTGCTGGGCGCCCAGGACGAGCGGATCTTCGTCGAGTTCGACATGGCCAAGCTCGCCGGCATGGGCTTCGACCCGGCCGCGTTGACGGCCGCGCTCCAGGCGCAGAATGTGGTCCGCCCCACCGGGGTCATCCAGACCGGGGACGAGGCCATGTCGCTGCGGGTCTCCGGGGCCTTCCGCTCCGAGGCGGATCTCCTGGCCGTCAACTTCGCCATCGGGGACCGGATGCTGCGCCTGGGCGACATCGCCTCGGTGCGCCGCGGCTATGCCGATCCGCCCCAGCCCATGTTCCGGGTCGACGGTCAGCCCGCGCTGGGGCTCGCCATCGTGATGCGCGAGGGCGGGGACATCCTGGCGCTCGGGACGAACATCGCCAAGGCAATGCAGGGCATCGTCGGCAACCTGCCGATCGGCATCGAGGTGACGCGGGTGGCCGACCAGCCGGTCACGGTCGACGAGGCGATCAACGACTTCACCACCTCGCTGTGGCAGGCGATCGGCATCATCCTGGCCGTGAGCTTCCTGAGCCTGGGGGTGCGCGCCGGGACCGTGGTGGCCCTGTCCATCCCGCTGACCCTGGCGCTCGTGTTCGCCATCATGGGCCTGGTGCATATCGATCTGCACCGGATCTCATTAGGCGCCCTGATCATCGCGCTGGCGCTGCTGGTGGACGACGCCCTGACCACGGTGGACGCCATGACCCGGCGCCTCGCACTGGGCGAGGACAAGTTCACCGCCGCGACCTTCGCCTACCGCACCCTCGCCTTCGCCATGCTGGCCGGTACCCTGGTCACCATCGCCGGCTTCGTCCCCATCGGCTTCGCCCAGAGCACGGCGGGCGAATACACCTTCTCCATCTTCGCGGTGGTCGCCATCGCGCTCCTGGTTTCCTGGGTGGTCGCGGTCGTCTTCGCACCCCTCATGGGCATGGCCCTGCTGGTCCCGCCCAAGGGCGGCGCCGAGCCGCAACGCCCGGGTCCGGTCATGCGCGGCTATCGCGCCTTCCTGAATGGGGCCATGCGGGTGCGCTGGCTGACCATCCTGGTGACCATCGCGCTCTTCGCCGTGTCCATCTATGGGATGCGCCTCGTGCCCCGGCAGTTCTTCCCGAGTTCGGACCGACCCGACCTGCTGGTGAATCTGACCCTGCCGCAGAATGCCTCCATCCACGCCTCCCAACGCGCGGCCGAGCGCCTGGACGCCATCCTGGGCAAGGATGCGGACGTCGACCACTGGAGCACCTATGTGGGGCAGGGGGCGGTGCGCTTCTATCTGCCGCTCGACGTGCAACTGGCGCAGCCCTTCTTTGCCCAGGCGGTCATCGTCGCCAAGGACGTGGCCGCGCGTGAGCGGTTGCAGACCCGGCTTGAGACGGTACTGAAAGAGGAGTTCCCGAGCGTGGTCGGGCGGGTCGCGCCGCTGGAATTGGGGCCGCCGGTGGGGTGGCCCGTCCAATACCGGGTGATCGGTCCGGACCCGGTGCAACTGCGCGAGATCGCGCTCCAACTGGCCGGGATCGTGGCCGCCGAGCCCGCCACCCGGGATGTCAATTTCGACTGGATGGAGCCGGCCCGGCAGCTCTATATCCGCATCGACCAGGACCAGGCGCGGCGGGTGGGCCTCAGCTCACAGGCCATCGCCGCGGTGCTCAATACCAACATCTCCGGCACCACCGTCACCCAGGTGCGCGACGACATCTTCCTGATCGATGTGGTGATGCGCGAGCAGGAGGGCCAGCGCCTCTCGTTCGCCAGCCTCCAGACGCTGCCGGTCGCGCTGCCCGATGGGCGCAGTATCCCGCTCAATCAGATCGCCACCTTTGAATTCGGTCAGGACTTCCCGCTCATCTGGCGGCGCGACCGGGTGCCGACCCTCACCGTGCAGGCCGATGTCGGCCAGGGTGTGCTGCCCGATACGGTGGTCGAGGCACTGGCGCCCAAGATCGCGGACCTGACCGCCGGGCTGCCGGTGGGCTATACGATCGAATTGGGCGGCACGGTGGAGGAGAGTGCCCAGTCCCAGGCGTCGGTGATGGCGGTGGTCCCCCTGATGCTGCTTATCATGCTCACTGTCCTCATGTTCCAACTGCGCAGCTTCCCGCTCCTGATCATGGTCATCAGCGTGGTGCCCCTGGGCTTGATCGGCGTGGTCGCGGCACTGCTCGTGGCGAACAAGCCATTGGGCTTCGTCGCCATCCTGGGCGTCCTGGCCCTGGTCGGCATGATCGCCAAGAACTCGGTGATCCTGATCACCCAGATCGAGCAGGACCGGGCCGCCGGAATGCCCATCTGGGACGCCGTGGTCGAGGCCAGCAGTTCGCGTTTCCGCCCCATCATGCTGACCGCCATGTCCACCGTGCTCGGACTCATCCCCATTGCCCCGACGGTCTTCTGGGGGCCCATGGCCTTTGCCATCATGGGCGGGTTGCTGGTCGGTTCACTGCTCACGCTGATCTTTGTTCCGACGCTCTATGTGACCTGGGAGTCGCTGCGGGGGGCCGATCTGCGGGCGCGACCCGGTGCCGACCCGCACGCCCATCCCAGCCTCGCCACGGACGGCCCGCGCTAGTCCCCGCGGGGGGCGCAGCCCCGGTTCTGCACCCCCCGCGCGCCCCGTCAACGTTGTCCGGTATTTGCGCAGCCCACCGAGCCAAAGTCCAAGGCGATCCGTCTTGGTTAGGAAGGCAGGGCTCAAGCCTGGTCGGTCCGGCGGTCGGATGGCGCGCCGGCCTTCTCGTTCCCAGTCCCAGGATCGCCTGCGAAGCCGGGCGCCCGCGCCGCAGTTTCTTAATCCGCATCAAGGATTGCGCCCCATCTTTGTGTCACAATCCGGCTCGGGCCAGGGCCACGGCTGCCTGAAACGATATGCGCCGCGGTGCGCGTTCCGCGCGGCTGCGTCGGTCGCATCGCGGTTGTCGGCGCATTCGTTGCGTCTCGTCACAACAGGCCGCGCCCCGCCCTGCTTAGATTGACTCTAAATTTACCAAGCCGAGACCTGTCAGGTTCGGAGGCCACCAGACATGCATAGATCAGTTTTCACCGGGCTCGCCGCCCTCCTGCTCGCCGCCCTGCTCCCGGGGCCGGTCCACGCCTTCGCCCAGTTCGGCGGCACCGCATTGACGAATCTGACCCTCACCGGCGTTGGCGGCGGGCAGACGCTGCCGAGCGGGGTCAGCGTCTTGTACTCGACGGCCGTCGGCGATGTGCGCGCCTTCAGCTTTGGCCGCGGCGCCATCGTCAGCGCGGAATCGGTGCTCAACCCCGATCCCGCCCCGGAGCCCATCGAGATGCCCTTCGGTCCACCCGCGGGCCTGGGCCAGCTGCAGGAGGTCGACGGCTGGGCCGGGGACGGCTATGCCGATGCGCGGATGCTGACCAACGGGTTGATCTTCCTGACCAACGATACTAACAATTCGGTAACCTTCAGTTTCTACTACGCAATCGACGCCGTACTCACGGCGGCTGCCGATCCGCTCGGCATCCAGGCGCGGGTCGATGTGAACTGGGTCATCGATGACCTGCTGGGACTCGTCGATCCGGGCACGGGCGGTGCGCAATCCATCAGCCTCGGCGCCTACGCCGACCCGGACATCGGCACGCGGGAGTTGACAGCGTCCGGCGTCTTCAGCATCACCCTGGCCGCACACGAGGGGGATACCCTTACCAGCGGCCTGGACATCTGGGGTATCGCCGAGGCGCCTGAGCCCCCGGTCTGGGCGCTCATCGCGGCCGGCCTGGTGTCCGGATTGGCGGGGGTACCGTCGCGGCGGCGGCGCCGCGGCCTCTGATCCCCCGAGACGATCGACCCGGGACCGGTCCCGCGGGCAGCCGGTCCAGGCCACCGTGGGCCGCGTGCGGCGAGTGACCCTCGGCCGAGCGGCCGGCGCAAGCGGCGACGGCATCTGTCCGCCAACGAACGGAGACACGTACATGCAACGCCTTGTATCACTGCTCGCAGCGCCGCTGTTTGGCGCCGGCCTCGCGGTGGCCGCCCTGCCGGCCACAGCCTGTTCCGATGTCATCCTGGACCCTGCCAAAACCCTGAACAACCAGGTCGTCTCGGCCCGGACCATGGACTTCCCGGGCATGGACTACTGGCAGAGTCAACTGTCCCGGGTCACCCGGGGCGTCACCTGGCGCTCCTTCGACTTCACCTCAGTTCCGGGCCGTCAGTGGACCAACCAGTACGGGTTCATCGGCATGGATTTCCGGGTGCAGGAAGGGACCTTTATCAATCACCAGCGCATCTACAATGACGGGATGAACGAGGAGGGCCTCTCGGCCGCCTTGCTCTGGCTGGAGGTCGGGCAGTTCGTCGACCGCACGGGGGACAATCGGGCCGCTCAGGCGGACGATCTGCACTATCTGGACCTGGTGGCCTGGGTCCTGGGGCAATTCGCGAAGGTGGAGGATGTGGCGGATGCGCTCGATGCGAACAAGGCTTGGATTGTCGGGACCAATGTCACCAGCGGTTGGGTGCCCCTCTTCAAGTTGCCCATGCACCTGGTGGTGCACGATCGCTTCGGTCACTCGCTGATCGCCGAATGGTATCCCACGGCCGGCAGCGGCAAGCCCACCATGCATCTCCATATTGGGTCGCAGGTGGACTCTGTCGGCGTCCTCGCCAACGACCCCGTCTATCCCGACCAGCTCACGAATCTCGCCCTCTATTCGGGTATCCGCAACAAGGATTCCACCGAGGGTGCCGGCGACGGGGCCATGGCCGGTACCCCCGGGGGATTCGACTCACCCAGCCGTTTCGTCCGCCTGGCCAAGATCCGTCAGTTCCTGGGTGAGGTCGTCGATGGTGGCGAGGTCGACCTGTACAACCAGGTCGGGGCCGTCCCGCAGGCACTGCACGCGATCAACAACGTGGACTTGGGCCACGGCGTCGACAACGATCCCCTGCTGCCGGGTGAGCCCGTGTTCGGCGTGTACCAGGAGACCGGCGTCACCCTGGTGCGCGACCACACAAACAGAGTGATCTATTTCAAGGGGCTCCATTATCAGACCCTGCAGCGGATCGAGTTCGCCAAGGTCGACTTCACCGGGATCGCCGGCGGCGTGGTCGGCCCCTCGATCCCGGCCGATGTCCTGCCCGCCAAGTCCTCCCGCTATACCCAGGGGGTCGATGTCTCGGCCAAGCTCACGGCACCGCGGGTCATCTACCCGCAGCGTCCCCTTCCCTGGCCTGCCAACATCTCGGTCACGGTCTCGGTCGCTGCCGCCGATCTGGGAAAGAGCGGCAACTATTACATCTATGCCGTGGATTTGGAGAAGCGCTATTGGAACTGGACCGGCGCCAAGTACGGTTGGAAGCAGGTCCCGCGCGGCTCGCTGCTCCCGGCCGCCAGCGGGGCCCTGGCGAACCGGACCTTCGATGGCGTCTTCGTCAACTTCGACTACCGTGACCGTGACCGTAACCGCAAGGGCTGGCGGGTCTACGCCGGCTACGGCACCTCCCCCGCGGACATGCTGCTGGGCGGCAATGTCCAAGAGGTCTACGTGATTGAGGACGAACCGGGGTACCTGGACCCCTCCGCGGTCGGAGCCTTCTGGTGAAGCGCCGGGGACGCGTCAATCGTTGCTGTCTGGTGTCGCTCTGCCGCCCGGCCGGGCGCGTTCGATAGGATCGGTCCGCCGGGTGTCGGGCTGGCCCTCGGGCAGCGTGGCCGGCGCGCCCGGGGCGTCCATCGCCTGCCCCGGCGCGGCTTGCCATCCGCTCCCGGCGACGACGGGGGGGCCGCCATGGAGAGCCTGATCTTGATTTTGCGCAAGCGTTGGACGTTTCAATGAAGCCAGCCCTGATCAACCGTGATCCTGAGATTATGAGCGGAGCCCTGTGTTTCACAGGTACTCGAGTCCCCGTGCAGAACCTCTTTGACTACCTTGAAGGTCGGTCTTCTCTGGAAGATTTTTTGGAGGATTTCCCGTCCGTCAGTCGGGAAACGGCCATAGCGGTTCTGGAGTCGGCACGCGCCCGACTGTTCGCCGATGCGATTGCTGCTTGAGGCGATGCTGGCTAACTTGGCACCCTGCAGTTGCGTAAAGGTTGGGGCATAAGTGGCGCTCCATCCGGGCTACGGGGAGGTTGCGGCGAATACTGGCACAGTCTCGGAGCCTGGAAGCGAGAAGCGGCTATACTCAGGCGCACCTGACACCACGAGGATACCCGAAGCGATGATTTCCCCGCGCTCGTCCTATCTCCCCATCGCCGGCCACGAGGTCCATCTGACCGCCTGGGGCGATCCCGCCGCCCCCGCCCTGGTGCTATGGCACGGGGTGGCCCGCACCGGTCGGGACTTCGATACCCTGGCGCGCCGGTGCGCCGACCGCTTCCATGTGCTGTGCCCCGACACCATCGGCCGGGGCCTGTCGAGCTGGTCGGCGGCGCCGGCCGAGGATTACACCATCCCGGCCTATTGCGGGCATGCGCTCGAGCTGCTGGACCGGCTGGGCATCGCCGCGTGCCGCTGGGTCGGTACCTCCATGGGCGGGCTGATCGGTATGGCCCTGGCCGGCACCCCGGAGACCGCGCCGCGCATCGAGCGGCTGGTGCTCAATGATATCGCCCCGCGGCTTAATCAGGCGGCCATCGACCGCATCCTGGCCTATGTCACCCTGGTCCCCGAATTCGCCACAATGATCGAATTCGAGACCTTTTTGCGTGCCGTCTATGCCCCCTTCGGCCGCCTGAGCGACGACGAATGGCGCCTGCTGGCCGAGACCTCGATGCGCCGGCGCGACAACGGGCGCATCTCCTCGCACTATGATCCGGCGGTGATGCGGGTGTTCGCCGAGCAGGCCGCGGACTTCGACATGTGGGGCATCTTCGATGCCATCACCTGCCCGGTCCTGGCCCTGCGCGGTGAGGTGTCGGACCTGGTCGAGCCGCAGGTCGCCGAGGAGATGACCGGGCGCGGCCCGAAGGCGCGCCTGGTCACGGTCCCCGGCTGCGGCCATGCCCCGGCTCTGAATACGGCCGAGCAGATTGCGGTGCTGGAGGGGTTCCTGGGATAGCAGGGCTGCGCCCCCCATGCCCACAAATGTTGTCGACGCGCCGAGCTGGCTCAGGCCGGCGACAGGGTCTCCACCTCGAAACCCGCCAGGGTGCGCCGCTCGCGGCTGAACTCGATGCCGATGAGATGGATCGGCTGTCCCAGTGCGCGGTAGTTGTCCGCATAGCCGCGGTTCTTGAGCTGTTGCAGGGCGCGGCCCTCGGGCGCGAGCTCGACGACCTTGAACTCGAACAGCCAGACCTGGGCTTCAAAGAGCAGCGTCAGATCGATGCGCCCGTGCGCCGTGGCGTCCTCCGGCGTCAGGTCCAGGCCCAGCGCGGCGATGTGGCTGTAGAAGACGCTGGCATAAAAGCCCTCATAACGGGCGATCGGATGGTTGTCGTGCCAGTGATGGGGGATGGCGTCGAACAGGGCCTGCACATGGACGCGCAGTGCCTCGAAGTCGCCGGCGATCAGGGTGTCATAGAGCCGGCTCTGCGCCCGCTCGGCCGCCATGGGGTCGCCCATGAGGCCCTTGAGCAGGGCGTCGTTGAGCGCGGTCTGGACCTCGAGGTTCGGGTAGCCCAGGGTGTGCTCGATGCGCGCCCCGGTGCGCCGGGAGCCGTGGAAGGTCAGGTAGCCGGTCTGCCACAGCAGGGCCTCGGGGGCGATATGCTCCACGTCGAAGGCCGACAGCAGGGCCTCGGAGCTGTGCAGCCGGGCCAGGTCCGGGGTAAAGAAGCCGCGCGCGATCAGCAAGTCGACCAGGAAGGTCGGCGTGCCGGTCTCGAACCAAAAAGAGCGGAAGACCCGATCCTGAAACAGCAACAGCAGGTCGAAGGGGTTGTAGACCGCCTCGCCGGTCCAGTTATAGCCGTTGTACCAGCGGCGCACCTCGGCCCGGTCGAGCCCGGGCAGCTCCGGCGCGAAGACCCGATCCACATCGGCCTCGGTGTAGCCGCACAGGGCCGAATAGTCCGCGACCACGGTGATGTCGCGCAGGTTGTTGAGCCCGGAGAAGATGCTGACCTTGCTGAATTTGCTGACCCCGGTCAGGAAGGCAAAGCGCAGATGGGCGTCGGCGCCCTTGATGACCGAGTACAGATTGCGCAGCCCGTCGCGCATCTCCCCGGCCACCTCCGGGCGGGTGAGATTGTCGAGGATCGGTTTGTCGTATTCATCCACCAGGACCACGACCCGTTGACCATGCCGGGCCTGCGCCTGGCGGATCAGGTCGCCGAAGGTGCCGGCCACGTCGAGCCCCGGATGCAGGGTCAGGTCCAGCGCCTCGGCGTTGATGCGCAGCAGGTCCGCGATCCGGGCGTCGAGCGCGGCGCGGCGGTGCAACACGCCCTCGGCGAAGGTGAGCCGGATCACCGGAAAACGCACCGACCAGTCCCAGTGCGGATGGATCTCCAGGCCCCGGAACAGCGCCTCGTTGCCGGCGAAGACCTCGGCGATGGTGTCGAGCAACAGCGACTTGCCGAAACGCCGCGGGCGGGAGAGGAAATACTGGCTGCCCTGCGCGATCAATTGCCGGATAAAGCCGGTCTTGTCGACGTAGTAACAGTCGTCCTCGCGGATCTTCGCGAAGGTCTGGATACCGATGGGCAGCTTGCGGCGGTGCATGGTCGGTCTCGGCGGGAAGCGATGCCGTCACGATGCCGCCCCGCCGGGTCCTGGTCAAGGTCCGGGTTCGGCGAGCCGCATTCGTTGCCCCCGGCCCGGTCCGGGCGATGCCGCCTCGGCCGGACCCGGGGATGACTTCCCTACCGTCAGTCGCGAGGCGGCGGTGGCCGTGCGCCTGTCCCTGAGGTATCCCGTCGGCAGCACGGCCGCGAGGTGATCGACCATACCCTTGTCTCGGCTCCTGCACCGAGCTTGGTGGGCTAGCGGATTGATCGTGGTACGTCCCCTATTTCCTCTGGGGCGAGCAGGGTGAAGCTGCCGGCGGCGATGATCGAGGCATTGCCGCTGATGCTGGCGTTCAACGCCGCCTGCGGCGCCGTGGTGGCCTGGTTGGTGACGCTGACGGAACCGACCGGTGAGGCGGCACCGATGCGGACCTTGCCCAGGTTGATCGGGCTTAAGTCGATTACCGGTGCCGCCTGGTTGATCACCTGGCCGCTCGTCTGGATCAGGCCCAACACGCCGAAGTCCGCGGCACCGACGGCCAGTGTGCCCAGGCCGTTGCTGACGCCGTTCACCGCGCCGGCACTGACGTAATTGACGCCGATACCGCCGTTGATGGCACCGGCCGTGCCGGTATTGACGGTGACGACCATGGCGGCGGCATTGGTGCCGCCAGCCAACAAGCCGTTGATTGATCCCGCACCGCTGATCTGGCTGGCGCCCGTGCCGTGGCTGGCGCCGAAACTGGCGTTCAGGTCTTCGACGAAGCCAGCCGCGCCAGTGGCGGTGTTGGTGAGCGACAGCGTTTGGCTGACGACCTGCCCGACCTGCACGGTGCCGAAATTCAGTGGTGACGTGTTCAATTGGCCGACGGCGACCTGATAGACATTACCGCTGACGCCGACGGCTCCGCTGCCCGTGAAGGCCGCCGCCAGACCGTTGCTGACGCCGCCCACCGTGCCGGCGGTCTCGTATAAGAGACTAACGTTGCCGCCGCGCAGGCCGGAAGTGGTAGTGTCGACGCCGACGGTGATGGCGCCAGAGCCGGTGTTGGCGGTGCCTGCCAGTCGTCCGGCAATGCTGCCGCTGCCCGTGGCCGTGCCGGTTGTGCCGCTGATGCTGGCGTTGAGGTCTTCGGCGAAGCCGCTGGGTCCGATAGCCCCGTTGGCTATGACCACCGTCGCCGTGTTGCCACCCCCGACGCGCTGGTTGGCTACCTGCAACGGCGACACCAGCGAAACGCCGGCGGCGACGTGATAGACATTGCCGCTGACATTGATGACCTGACTGCCTGCTGCGATTGCGGACAAGCCGCTGGTGCCGGTCCCATCGGAAATATAATTCAAGGTCACGCTGCCGCTCTTCGCCCCGGCGCTTGCGGTGTCTACGCCCACCACCATGCTGGTGGCATTACTCGCCCCGCCCGCCAGCAGGGTGATACTGCCACCGGTATTGGTGGCCCTGCCGACGTTGGCGCCAAAGCTGGCATTCAATCCCTCGGTAAAGGCGCCGGCCGGCGCGGTGTTGGTCAGGGTCAGCGCCTGGGTGGCGGTGCCGCCCATTCGCTGGTTGGCCACGACCACGGGCGAAGGCGCCGCACTGCCGACGGCGGCGTTGTAGGCCGCCGCGCCGCTGCCGAGCACGATGTTGAGCTTCTGGTCGGCGACGTTGTCGAAGTTGCTGCGCAGGTTGAGCACCTGACCAGTGAGCGGCGCCAGGGCACCGGCGCTGGCCGCGGTGAAGGTGACGCCAAGGTTGCCGGTGTTGCCGCCGGGCGCGCCGGTGTTGTAGTTGGCCGCGGTCACGCCGACGCCGCTCAGGCGCGCATCGGTCAGATTGCCGCCATTGACGTTGGTCTGGATCGCGCCGCGCAGCGACGGGCCGGTACTGCCGGTGTTGGCCACCTGGTAGCCGACGGTGTTGGCGCCGACGCGCACGTTGCCGATGGTCAAGGTGGCGTTGGCGGTGTTGCCGTTGGTGACCGTCGCCCCCGTGATGGCCTGAGTCGCGTCGCCGCCGGCGAGGATCTGGCCGGTGCCGGTGACGTTCGCGCGGCGGTTGAAGGTGTTGCCGGAACCGGAGTTGGCGTTGGTGTAGTCGCCGGAAACGGTGATGTTGTTCGCCTTAAGGTTCAGCGCGTTCGTATAGTCACCGTTGTTGATGAGTGTGCCAACCGTGCTGGCTGCGTCCACGTTCAAATGGCCGCTTCCGCTCGTGCTTGCGGTACCGGTCCCTGTGAAACCAGCATTCGCGTACACGACGCCACCGTTGGCGGCAATGGTGCCGTTGTTGGCGATCACGTTGTTGAGTGTCAGCACCTGTCCGAAACCCGTGGCCTGCATCAGGCCGCCGAATTGGTTTTGCACCGTTTGGCCGACGCCGACCTCGATGGTCAGCGCGTTTGCCTGATTCGCCGTGATCGTCCCCTGGTTGACGATGCTCATGGCGCTGCCGCCACCGAAACTGCCTGAACCCTGGATCGTATGCCCCACGCCATTGGTGAGCTGGTCGCCGGTCGATTGGGCGAGGATGCGATTGCCGGCGTGGTTCGACAGCGTCGTGATCCCCGTGCCACCCAAGGTGGCGTTGCCCGCGACGCGCAGGGTCGTTGTATTGCCCCCTGAGTTGAGATTCAGCGCGCCGTTGTTGGTGACCGTCCCGGAGACGACCAGCGTTGAGAAGTCGACCACGTTGAGCGTGCCGGTATTCGTAACGCCGCTCACGCCGGCCGTGTTGCCGGACTGGGTGGTGATCTGCCCGCTGCTACCCGTGGTGAGTGTGCCGCCGGTGACTGTGCTGTTGCCGGTCAGGAGCACGATGCCGGAGTTGGCGGCATCGATCACGCCCAGCGCGCCCTGGCCGAAATTGGTGCCGGCGCCGGTGATGGTGACCGTACCGCCGTCGGCGCGCACGATGTTGTTGTTGGTTACCGTGCCGGTGCTGGAAAACGTCATCGCATTTGGCAGGTTACCGATGACCGTGCCGTTGTTGGTGAAGTTGAGCGGACCGCCGGCACCGATCTGACCGGCACCCTGTAGCGTCTGCCCGCTGCCCAGCGTCAGGCTGTTGCCCGCTGCCGCCGCGACGATGCGGTTGTTGGCGTCATTCGAAAGATTGATCGTGCCGGTGCCGTCGATCAGGCGGTTGCCGGTGGTGCTGAGGTTGGTGAGGTTGCCACCGGACTGCAGATTCACGCTGCCGTTGTTGGTCAGCGTGCCATTGAGCGCCAGGGTCGAGTTTTCCACGATGTTCAGCGTGCCGGTATTCGTCACGCCGCTCACGCCGGCCGTGTTGCCGGACTGGGTGGCGATCTGCCCACCGCTGCCGGTGGTGAAGGTGCCGCCGGTGATGGTGCTGTTGCCGGTCAGTCGCACGGTGTCGTTGTTGACCGCGTCGAGCACGCCGGACGAGCCCTGGTTGAGGTTGGTGCCGGTGATCGAGAACCCCGCGCCGTCACCCCGTATCACATGGTTGTTGGTGACCGTGCCGCCGCTGGTAAGCGTGATGCCCAGCGGTTGGGTCGCGATCAGGCTGCCGTTGTTGACCAGCGACAGGTTGTTGCCGCCGATAGTGCCCGCACCCTGGACCGTGATGCCGCTGCCGACGGTGAGCGAATCGCCACTGAGGTTCCGACCGCTGATCTGGTTGTTCAGATGATTGGACATCTGCACGGTCGCCGTGCCGGACAAGCTGCGTGCGCCGTCGATCTGAAGTCTGGTGAAGTTGCCGCCCGAGGCCAGACTCAAGGTGCCGTTGTAAGTGGCGTCCGCGGCGAGCACCAGATTCGAGTTGTCGTTGATGGTCATAGGCCCGGCAACCGTGCCGCCAACTAGAGTCATACACCCGCCCTTTTCCCCTGGCTCCCACCCCTCCTTCGTCCCCAGCGACCGACCGGCCTTCACCACCCTCGTTGGCGATTGCCCGCGCTATCCGCCAACTATCTGCAGGTTTCGGGAACCATCGACATAAAGGCAATGGTAAAGCCGACACCTGAAGGTGTTGAGCCCCGAAAGTCTTGGTTGGTGAGTGCCGACGGGTTTGTCCCGCCGGTAGGCAACAACCGGCGCTGCGCGATGTGGCCTGATCTCAGGCCCCCTGCCACTTCCAGTTCCGGATCTCCGGCAGGTCCTCGCCATGCTCGGCGATGTACTGCTTGTGCGCGATGAGCTGGTCGCGGATGGCCTGCTTGGCGTAAGCGGCCTTGGGACCTAATTGCGGTACGCGATCGATCACGTCGGCGACCAGATCGAAGCGGTCCAGTTCGTTCCTGACCACCGTATCGAATGGCGTCGAGGTCGTGCCTTCCTCTTTGTAACCGCGCACATGCAGATTCGCGTGGTTGGTGCGGCGATAGGTGAGCCGATGGATCAGCCAGGGGTAGCCGTGATAGGCGAAGATGATCGGCTTATCCCGGGTGAAGAGCACATCGAAGTCCGCGTCGCTCAACCCGTGCGGATGCTCGCTCGCGGGCTGGAGCTTCATCAGGTCGACCACGTTGATCACCCGGACCTTCAACTCGGGAAAGTGCTCGCGCAGCAATTCGACCGCAGCCAGTGTTTCGAGCGTCGGCACATCGCCGGCACAGGCCATGACGACGTCCGGCTCGTTCCCACGGTCATTGCTGGCCCAAGGCCAGATGCCGATGCCGGCCGTGCAGTGCTTGATGGCGGCGTCCATGTCGAGCCACTGGGGCGCCGGTTGTTTGCCGGCCACGATCACGTTCACATAATTGCGGCTGCGCAGGCAGTGATCCGTGACCGAGAGCAGGGTGTTCGCGTCCGGCGGCAGGTAGACCCGGATGACCTCCGCCTTTTTGTTGACGACGTGGTCGATGAAGCCGGGGTCCTGATGGCTGAAGCCGTTGTGGTCCTGGCGCCAGACATGGGACGACAGCAGATAATTCAGCGAGGCGAGCGGCCGGCGCCAGGGGATCTGATTGCACACCTTGAGCCACTTGGCGTGCTGGTTGAACATCGAATCGACGATATGGATGAAGGCCTCATAGCAGGAAAAGAACCCGTGACGGCCGGTCAGCAGATAGCCTTCGAGCCAGCCCTCGCATTGATGCTCACTCAGCATCTCCATCACCCGCCCGGTGGGTCCGACGTGGTCGTCGCCGGGGATGATCTGCGCGGTCGAGCAACGGTCCGTCACCTCGAAGACCGCGCCCCAGCGATTGGAGGCCGTCTCGTCGGGGCTGAAGACCCGGAAGTCCTGCGGATTGAGCCTGATCACATCGCGGATGAACTCGCCCTGGGTGCGGGTCGCCTCGCCATCGACGCTGCCGGGCCGCGGCACCGCCACCGCGTAGTCGCGAAAATCAGGCATCCGCAGGTCGCGCAACAGCAGGCCGCCATTGGCGTGCGGATTGGCGCTCATGCGCCGCTCGCCCCGCGGGGCCAGGGCCGCCAACTCGGCG
>Ga0247840_10003277_pt1 | contig 27603 bp, 41 predicted proteins | sample LaCruzMarch2015__FD_192404 | JGI IMG/M metagenome (GOLD analysis project Ga0247840, IMG submission 192404) | Freshwater microbial communities from meromictic Lake La Cruz, Castile-La Mancha, Spain - LaCruzMarch2015_17m | ecosystem: Environmental > Aquatic > Freshwater > Lake | place: Spain...
AGACTTTGCATCTTCTGACAATGCTTCTCTAGGTTTTTCCCAACCTCCCATGAATCTACCGAGTGATGAACAACGTATTTTCATTTTATTATTCAATTGATAATTGAGTTTATTATACTATATATGGTATAGATGTAAATAGGCAAATTAGCTTACTCTATCAATCTGTTTTAACTTCTCGGATATAAGCAATCCATACTCTGACGTATGTACTCCCTCCGCTATTAGCTGTCCTTCGATAGTTGACAGTTGTTCAGGAGTGGTCGAATTTGCGATAAATTGCCGTATTCTAGCGTCTTCGGGGTTCTTTAGGCTCCCGTCATCATTCGAGTACCTTGGAGTGAATTCTAGGGCATTTTTACGACCTATATCCCTACCAAATAATTTCCCTATATGTTCAACTGCGTCTTTTATAGCGTAAGATTTAGCTGCTGGTAATCCTATTTGTACTGCATTTGCTTTCATGCTTGAGGCTGAGAATGATGCTCCCTTATCAATCTGCATCGGGGATGCCCCTACTCCGTCTTGGTATCTCATCTCTCCAGTAAGTGGATCGCGGTAATGGACCCGAACAGTAACCGCTACAGAATTGAATAATGCTATAGCTTCTTTGACTTCAACGTGCCAGTCTTGGAATAACATTGTCAACGTATTCTCGATTATCTCAATTGGGATGTATTCAATCCCTGCAATCGGATGTTTCTTTACCCACTTGGCGGGGGGATTTTGATTGAGAACTTTCAAAAACTGATCACGATCTGCCTTCTCTTTGGCTAACTTTAACTTCTTGGTGTTGATATATGTTACGAGTGTGTTCATAGGTATAGGTTTAATAAAATTACGGTAATAATGAGTAATAAATTACAAGTTAAAGATATATAGATTAACTTTTTCAATATATAGTTTTCAAAAGCTAAACTCATAAGCTCATACATAAATTGTAATTATTTGAGCCATAACCGTACCAATATCCTTGGAATGACTGTCCTCTGGCATTCCATTTGTCATAGGCAAGATCAGTAGCGGTTTTGCAGTTTCGAGCTTGTTCATCGGAAACACCAGGATTATAGAGATCATTCCATTGCCAACATCCGCGATCTGTTGAATTACTATCCTCGTTATACCCAGTAGCATTATCGTCCAGGTGTCCTTCTGCAATATTCGTACAAAGTGCTACTGCCTGTAATCTGTTTCCATGTTCTTTCCACTTATTCCAGATATATTCTCCGTATTCTCTTTGTAATCCTTCAGCGTTATAATAATTGAGAATAGTATCCAAATCATATTCAGGAACTTTGGTTGGTGTTGGACTTGAGATTAGAATAGGACTTGGTGTTATTAACACGTCAACGGTTGTTTTTGTTTGAGTAGCTTCGACAGGTACATTAACAGGTATATTGTTTGCAACTATCCCGCCTAACAGAAAAGCGAGAAAGTAGAGTTTGAGTTTTCTCATAATCCAGTTTTAAACATCCAACTTTCAACGTTCTGTTTCTCGGATAAGATATAGTGGTATGTAAGCATCTTTCGAGTTTTACCACAGTCAGTACAAATTAGTATCTCACGCTCAAAATCTGCAACTATATGATCGGTATCATAATTACATAGGCAATCCCTAGTGATTGAGATGTGTTCTCCCCTGTGATCGGTTGTGTCGATTGTGTCGATTGTGTAGGTATTCATATTCATAATTAAAATTGTAATAATTCATTATATCATATGTAGTATCATTGTAAATAGGCAAATTGTTACCTAAAACTGGGATAGTGGGTTAGCTTTCAGTATGTCTCTGGTATAGACAACATTGTCATATTTGTTGTAAGCAATATATCGTGCCATTTTAACCTCACCAATAAAAGTTTCGAATATATTTAGTTCTATCTTGAAATTCAGTAGTATTTTTTCATATACAAGCTCAAAACCTTTATTTCTACGTATCTTTTCTACTAATCCTAATGCAGCTTTTTCTTGAATAACAGGTTTGAACTCTGTAGGGAGGTTATCTACATATTTTTTGCAGTCAATCCATTCCTGCTTACTAGGTGGTTGTTTTGCTGGTACGATACGATGGTATGTTTTTGAAGCTTCATCTATTTCATATTGATCTGTCTTCTTAGGTAAGTTTTGGACTCCTTGAAAAAATTCGAATTTGTTTTGAATAAGAGATGCAAGTGTACTCATAAGTTTTATACAATTAGGTCAGATAGTAACGGCGTGTGCTGTATGTCTTTAATATGATAATTTGCACATTCGTACGTTTTATCAATGTCCAGTTTGAACTCTATAATGTAGGATTTATTGATACACGTACCGTCTTTGAGTTCAACGAATTGTGTATTAGAATTTAATACGGTCATTTTTTGATCTCCTGTCATCTTATATTCAGATTTGTTTGTCATTTTTACCGTATATATCTTGTAATTTTCTGGTATTTCAGATAATTTCATAATTTAGTCACCCCCTTTGATTGTATTTTCAATTTTTCTTGATTTAGAAATTGGATTAGTTTCCCCATTTTATTTTCAAGTTCAATCGGAGTGCTTATCTGTGGTGCATAAGGTTTACGCATAATCTCTGGAAGTTGAGTAAGTAGGTTATTCATTCTCTCCTCACCGAATTGAATAATCAATCTTTCAAGTGAGGCTCGTTGGCTTTTATTGCCTAATAATCTTTCATAGGTAGGGTTTACGCCTTTGAATTTATCAATATAGAGATTTAGATTTGCGACCTTAGTCGCTAATATATTATTATTCTTATCATTTTTATCATTCTCTACATTCTTATCATTATTGTTTGGTTCAATCTGTTGTACAATCTGCGTTCTATCTGCGTTCAATCTGCGTTCAGTTTCCTGATACTGACTATAGTTTAATATCGTCACAACAGTATATTTGTTAGTAGATTTGCGTTCAACATATTTGTCTTTCTCTAACTGATCTAACCAAAACCATATAGTTCCGACAGCCATCTTCAATTCTTCTTTTGCAGTATTACGACCCATTATGAATTGACCAGTTGTGATGTGTACTTTCTGTCTCCCATTAAATACGTCCTGATCTTGATGATTTGCCTTGAGAAGACACCATATCCATACCTTTAGCCCTTTTTCGCTTGTGAAGATTGTATTTTCGAGTAGTTTCCTATGTAGTTTTATCCACCCTTGAGTTTTCATAATTCATTATTAAACTTCTAACCTCCAAAAGTAAGTCATTATATACAGTTATCAGTCTATTTGCATTATCTTCATTCATCATGTCCATCGGATATTGTCTACCGAATTGAGCGTAGGTATATGAGATGTGGTTGATCTCGTTTAGAAGTCCTTTTAGTTTTAGCAGTTTAGCTTGAGTTTCAATATTCATAATTAGGATAATAATATACTATTTTTTGTAGAATGTAAATACCGAAATTATCTTATCCTAGTAACCTAAAAAACCCCATAGGAAAAATGAAAAACCAATGGGGTAGCTTTCGCCACACCTATTATACAAAATCCCCTCAAGCGAGACCCGCAGGTTTTACTTTTGGGGTTGAATTATAATATAGGTATTGCAGTGGGAAAGCAAATAGTTTATGATTTACTAAAATGAAAAAGCCTACACTAAAATCCGCGAAAGCGAAAGCAAGGTACAATTTCAAGGCATATATCAGGGTGAGAGATGCTTTAGCAACTACAAAATCAGTCAATTATTGTATTTGCTGTACCTGTGAAAAGACTACCAGGTTAGATGGCTCACTTCATGCAGGACACTTCACCCAAGGCTCGCATAATTCTACCTATTTTGAAGAAACAAACGTACATGGTCAATGTCTTACAAAGGAAAGTAATATCTTAATGTTTAACGGAGTATCTAAAAGTATTAAAGACATAAGAAAAGGAGACAAACTATGGGCATTTCATAAAGAAACATACGAAAAGACAAAAAGTGAAGTATTAGATACAGCACATTTCATCCCAAAAGATTTATATAAAGTTGAACTAGAAAATGGAAAATGTTTCTATGCTACGGGAGATCATAAAGTTGTCGCAAATAAAAAATGGGTATCAATATATGATATGTTGCATAACCAGTTAGCGTATGATATAAGTGAAGCATGAAAGCATTATTTGACGAAACAGAATATACAAAATGGTATATAAGTGACGAGGGTAAGTTATATTCGATTACAACATATAATAGATCGGATAATAGAAATCGGACTCTCCATGAGGTCAAACCAAACATTAACAAAGCTAGGGGATATTTATACGCACGAACAGCAAATAGGAATTACCAAATTCATAGATTAGTAGCCTCTGCATTTATACCAAATCCAAATAATAAGAAATATGTCAATCATAAAGACGGAAACAAACACAATAATCATAAAAACAATCTTGAGTGGTGTACAGCAGTAGAAAATGCACAACACGCATTAAAAGTGGGACTTACCACACAATTAAAGAAAAACGAAGGTAATATAAAATATAGTCTATATCAATGTAGGGGAGTTGTTGAACTAATAAGAGGAGGGATGAGTTACAAGAAAGCGGGAGCTAAATATAACATGCCATATTCGACTGTTGCACATTTGATGCGTGGAAGTAGAAGATCACTATGAAAATAATCAAGATTACTAAAGTAAAACCAAAAACTGTATATGCGATTAAGACGACATCTAAGACATATATAGCTGACGGTTTACTTCATCATAATTGCTCAACTTGTAACCGATTCTATCATGGGAGGTTAGATAAATACCTTATGTTCATGTTAAGAAAATACGGACAGGCCGAAGTAGATAGATTGTATACATTAAATGGACAAACAGTAATATATAAAATTGCAGATTATGAACGAATAGCATTGTTTTATAAAGAAAAGTTAGAAAAACTATTACTCAAATGACATATCTAGCACCAGACGGACAAGAATGGCAAAGCAAAAAGATATATCTCAAATACCACAAAAATCAAAAAGAAATAAAGAAACGAAAAGAAGACAGGGAGAACGGAAAACGAGATCACAAGAGAGTGCCCCTTTATGGATACTATCGAAATCCAAAAGTAGCAGCATATCAAAAAAAGACATGTGAGAGATGCGAAGAAAGAATAGCAGTAACCACAACCTGGGATGGAAGAATAGTTTGTCATCCGTGCCACCTATCAATTCTTGATGAGTATGATTCAGACATTCAAGCTCGGAAGTAAGGAACATAGCTATCAATTCATTCAGTCAGGGAGAGTAAGACTGTGTACGATCTGTCATTCCGTAATCAGAGACACAAACAGAATGGACCATGTAAAGTGCTATGAAAAGAAGCAAAAGAGATTAGAAAAAGTATTTGATATTCCAAATTACATAAAAAAGCGAAAAGATAACAATTATGAGGGGTATTTAAGAGAACTAGAAGAAATTAATAGTAAAAAGCAATACTTTACTCAAGAATATATAGACGGAAGGATAAAGTATCTAGCATCAAAAATTAACGAATACCAACTATGAGGTTTTGTTTATACGGCAACTTTTCAGTATCTTACTGTTCAGAGCAACACCACGCTCTATCTTTAGAGGCGTTAGGACATAAGGTGATAAGATTACAGGAGACTGAGATTACTACAAACCTAGTTTTAGAGACATCGTTACAGTCTGATGCACTTATTTGGATTCATTCGCATGGGTTTGTTAATAAGGGAACGTTGTCAATGGAGCAGGTATTAGACACTTTGAGAGAGAGAGGGATACCGACACTCGCCTATCACCTTGACTTATACATGGGGATCGAAAGATGGAACGAGTATAAGAACTCACCCTACCTTAATAAACTTCAACATTTCTTTACCGTAGATAAACTCATGGCAGAATGGTTGAATAAGAATACTAAGACTAAAGGACACTTCGTACCTGCGGGAGTATTACACGAAGAATGCTATAGTCTCGATCTACCAAAAAGATATGACGTAGTGTTCACAGGCTCGAAAGGATATCATAGGGAATGGAGTTATCGACCCAAACTAATAGACTGGCTTAGAATAACTTATGGCGATAGATTTTACCACTTCGGTGGAGATGGACTAGGAGTCGTCAGAGGTCACGAGCTGAACAAATTATATTCACAGTCAAAGGTCGTGGTAGGCGACACACTATGTCCCAATTTTACATATCCATGGTATTCAAGTGATCGTCTATGGGATACGCTTGGTAGAAATGGATTTCTAATCTATCCAGAAATATACGGCTTGTCCAATTACTTCACAAATGACAAAGATCTTGTATACTATACATACGGAGACTTTGAGGGTCTTAAAAAAAAGATAGATTATTATCTTGATCCAAAAAACGAATATGAACGAGAAACAATTAGAAGAACAGGGCATGAAAGATGTAAAAAGGAAGGCACGTATTATCACCGTTGGGGGGAAATTATTAAGACTGTGTACAATTTGTAATAGAAAACATAGTGGACATGGATATTGTGAGGGTCATAGGAGAATGTGGCTAAAACATGGAGACCCATTAAAAAAAGGAGTATCAAGCACAAGGTTTAGAAAAGGACAAATAGCATCGAATAAAAAATGGTTTAACAAAAATTGTAAGGTGAATGGGTGTGAAGATAAATCTAATGGAGGAATGGGTATGTGCCATACGCATTATATGAATTATTGGAGATACGGAAACCCTATACACGAAAAAAAAAGAATTGTTGGTGGGACAGCTTTAGACAGATTTAATTTCTGGCATAAAAAACAAGTGAATGGATGCTGGGAATGGCAAGGAGCACTTGATAAAAGAGGATATGGAAGAATTATTGATGATACTAATTGGAGAGATATGGCTCATAGGTGGTCATATAAACATTTTATTGGAAATATACCCAGTGGATTAGTAATAGATCATTTATGTCACAATCCAAAATGTGTCAATCCAAAACACTTGGAGCCAGTTACATATAGACAAAACACCATTGAAAGAGGAGTAACCAATGCATCACATTTGAACTCAAAAAAGACTCATTGTCTTAGAGGGCACGAATTAACAGAAAACAATATCTATATTGGAAAGGGAAGATATGGCAACATGAGAGTCTGTAAAATATGTCATAAAGAAAGAGTTAAAAAATATCTATTAAAGAAAAAGGGATAATGGCAGACTATACTCAAGACGCTTGCCTAGTCGGATGTACATCGTGTGTGTCCAGAGAACAGCGAGAGATTAATAGATTAAAATTACTCAGAGTGAAAAACATAATTACAGGCGGATCAGGATTTGTAGGATTAAAAAATACGATAGACTATTATTTAGAAAATGACGAAAAACGAGAATCAATAAGAAGGAGAGGATTTGAACGTACTAAAAAAGATCACACATATCTAAACCGTTGGCAATATATTATTAAAACAATTTATGAAAAAACCTAAATGTGAATTAAAAATCGGTTGTCCTACTTGTGCTTCGAAGGAAGAACGAGAAGCAAATAGAAAGAAACTAGAAGAAAAGCGAAAGAAACAAACTAAATTATCAAAGTAATATGGATAAGAAAGTAAAAATGGGTAAACATTCATACGTTGACGGGTATATCAACCTCAGTTCTTATGGATGGGAGAAGATCGAGATAGGTTCTTATTGTTCTATAGCGCATCACGTAACAATAAACACAGATTGCGGACATGACTATACTAAAACGTCAACCTTTCCTTTCAAAGAATTGATGAATATAGGAATATCTGGACGTACTCATAGAGGTGGTGTAAAGATCGGCAATGATGTGTGGATTGGTACTGGTGCTATCATAATGCCTGGGGTTACTATTGGAGATGGTGCAGTTATTGGAGCGTTTGCAGTAGTAGCAAAAGATATCCCACCTTACGCAATAGTTGTTGGAAACCCTTGTCAAATTAAGAAATATAGATTTAGTGAAGAAAAAATCAAAGAACTACTTGAACTAAAATGGTGGAATAAAGACGATCAATGGATTAGGGATAATGCAAATTGGCTTACACAATGAATAATGTAATTTGGCTATCAATTAAAGAAGGAACACCCGCTCGCGGTATGTGGGACCAAAACCTATTTGAATTAGCCTTTGAAGGATATAATCATAGTGAGAAGATTACAGACCAAGAAGAAGCAATAGTTATAGTCCCTGGGGCGTATCAAGACGTGGATAAAATCAATCGAGAAATAACTAAACTTACAAAATGTGTTGTCATAATAACCTCAGACGAAGAAAACAAGTTCGAAATAAATAGACTAGATCATCCTGAAATGAAGGTATTTACTACCTATCCTAATCAACCTCCAAGTGAATATTACAACTGGTTGCCGATATGGTATCCTCCCCACGCAAATAATGTAAGTCCATTAGAAAAAACAATCGACTGGTTATTCTTAGGACAGATCAATCATCAGAAAAGAAAAGAAATGAGGGATGAGGTCTACAGTATTCCAAAGGGAATGATTTACGATACTGGTGGATTCTCAAGAGGATTAGAAAGAAGCGAATACTTATCCCTTATGTCAAGGTCAAAAGTAGTATTGTGTCCTCGCGGTAACGTAAGTTTAGACTCATTTAGAATATACGAAGCGTTAGAATGTGGGTCTATTCCTATAGCCGAAGGTAGAACATTTTGGACTAATATGTTTGGAGAATGTCAATTCCCTGTAGTAGACAATAGGTCTGAGTGGAATACTCATCTTAGAAACTCAATAGAAATATACGATCATTTATCCCCTAAAATATCTGAATGGTGGAAACAAACAAAGAAAGATACATTTGAAAAGTTAAGAAACTTATGAACATAAAATTCGTCATACCCGTAATAATTCAAGAAATAACCGAGAAGTGTTTAGCCTCGTATGATCTCGACTGGGAACAGTTAATCATTGTAGATAATTCAAAGAATAGTTTTGCCAAGAAATATATAGAGAGGGGAGCTGAAGTAAGAATGCACCCTCAAAATCTAGGTGTATCAGGTAGTTGGAATTATGGCATAGGATCAGACGCAGAATTCCTATGGATAATCTCATCTAGTCTTATATTTAATCAAGGATTTTCTGAATTAGTAGACAGAATAGATCAAGCAAACGAGTACGGATTACTTACAGATCAGGCGTGGCATTGTATCGGATTCACTCGAAAGACCTTAGATACTGTTGGAATGTTTGATGAACAGTTTTACCCGGGGTACTATGAAGATAATGACTATGGATGGAGATTGCAGTTAGCAGGAATACATAATGCACCAAATCATCCAAGTATGCCTAAGATAGATATTGATGTAACGTGTCAAGGTACGGCTACTACTCTAAAATCGGGACTTATAAGTGTAAGGTTTGATCTCTTACAAGATTATTATCGTCATAAATGGGGCGGACTCCCGGGAAGCGAAAGATTTACAAAACCTTTTAACCAATGATCGGACTTATCGTATTCAGTAACAATTCAGGAATAGGTATACAAAGCAGAAGACTATGCTATATGCTTAAACCTAATAAGATATTAGCAATAGACAGTAGCGGATTCTCTAAAAATAAAGAGCAACATTGGGATTGGTACTCACAATTTACAGGAATACTAACTAAAGGCTTTCCGACAAATAGAGAAATAGACGTATTCTTGAAAGGTCTGACAAAGGTCTTCTGCGTCGAAAACCCTCTTAACTTCCACTTATTAAATGAATGTAAGCGACTTGGGATAAAGTTGTATATACAATCTAACTACGAATTCTGCGACCACCTCAACAAAACCCTAACGCCCCCCACAAAGTTCCTCATGCCATCTTACTGGATGATCGACGAGATGAAGCGAAGGTTTGGCGATGATAAAGTGATGTACCTCCCCCCGCCCATGAACCCTCAAGAGTTTACCAAAGCAAGAGAATGTAATTTCAGAAGAACAGGAAAGAAATATCTACATATTATAGGAACTCTTGCAACCAACGACAGAAACGGCACGCTATCAATAATCGAAGCGTTACGACAATCCAAAGGTGACTTTGAAATAGTTATCAGAAGCCAACACGAACTGCCAATAGAATACATGACCGATGACAGACGAGTGAAGTATGAAATACGAAACTCACAAGATGTCTCTGATATGTACCAAGACTTCGATGCGGTAATCCTTCCAAGAAGATATGGAGGGCTTACTTTAGTCTGTAACGAGGCACTTATGTCAGGACTTCCAGTCATAATGACCGACATATCCCCCAACAATCAATTACTACCTAAGAAATGGCTCGTACCTGCCCAAAAGACAGCCGAACTCATGACAAGGACTATAATACCCGTCTACTCCGCAAACGTGCAGAAATTAGCCGAATTTCTCGATAATTTACAGGTCACAGAGGAAGACAAGATAGAAGCGTTTGAGCTAGGGTATAATCAATTCTCCGAAACCGAGCTGTTACCAGTTTATAGTAAACTATAAACCATGAAGCTCACAATCATTCTTCCTATATCAAGAGACACATTCTTTCAAAGGTTATTCCCGTCTCTGGAGTTTATGATATGTCCTCCCGATACCTCAATCCTCGCAATTGTTGACGGTGACATTAAACTATACGAAAAAGCTAGAAATTATATATCCACAAGCAAATTCGCAGAGCGATTATGTATCCACAGAAACTCACAACCTCAACTCACTATAACCTCAAGACGAAAAAGAATAGCCGAGATACATAATGAATCAAAGCAGTACTTGAAAACAACAGAAATGATATTTTTGGCAGAGGACGATACACTCTATCACCCTTCAACAATAAGAAAACTATTTGATGTGTATAAGAATTTTCCACACGCAGGATTTGTATCAGGCGCACAGGTTGGAAGGTGGGGACTAAAGTATCTAGGACTTTGGGAAGTTGATAATGTCTACGAGCCAACAAAAATAGCCTCAAGCCAACTAAAACAAGGACTCCACGAAATAGACGCATCAGGATTTTACTGCATGATGACGAGAAAAGAGACATATTTGAAACATAACTTCGAACCATACGAAAACATCCTTGGACCCGATTTTAACTACGGGCTATGGCTTAGGAGGGAAGGTTATAGAAACTATGCACATTTTGATGTACACTGTACCCATCTGACACAGAAAGAAGAATTAAAAGTTATACAAGTCGCACAGGTAACATACGAAAGAGGCGACGACAAAAAATGGAAATCCGCACTGTAAAACTTATAGATATTAAATCTAATCCTTCAAATCCTAGATTCATAAGAGATGAAAACTACAAAAAACTAGTCAAATCAATCAAGGACTTCCCCGAAATGAGAGATATACGAGAGATAGTTGTAAACAAAGATATGGTAATACTTGGTGGAAATATGAGGTTTAGAGCGATGCAAGAAGCAGGAATAAATGAAGCACAAGTAAAGATAGTCGACTTAAGTGAAGAAAAGCAAAAAGAGTTTATTATTAAAGATAATCTCGAAAGCGGAGAAATGGATTGGGATAAACTAGCAAATGAATGGGAGCAAGAAAAGCTAGTTGAGTGGGGAGTAAAGTTGCCAAGCTGGGATAAGATCGAAGAGGAGAAGAAAGAGCAAGGAAAAAAGGAAGAGAGCGGTTATATAACCTGTCCGTCATGCGGACTTGAGTTTGAGAAAAAATGAATAATCTTGGAATACCATACATGGGTAGTAAGAGAAAGCTAGCCACAGATATTCTGCTGTTCATGATAAGAAAAAATCCAACAGCAACAAAGATATATGACATATTCGGAGGAGGAGGAGCAATATCATTTACAGCCTTACAAATGCCACAATTTGAAGCTGTCACATACAATGAACTCGACAGAAGGATATTCTCTCTTGTTGAGTACATTAAAAATGCACAAAAACACAAAAAAGATCATCTAGAGCTGTACAAACTAGGTCAGGTGTACGAAGATAAGTTGTATGAGTGGGTGTCGAGAGACAGATTCAAAAAAGAGGTGGCTGAAGAGGGATGGTATGCGGGATTCTTACAGTCGGTCTGGACGTTTGGGAATAGAGGGACAAGTTATCTATTCGGCAAAGAAATAGAAGAATACAAAAGACTAGGACACATGGTCGCAGTTTACAGAGACGAAGAGTCTTTCGGGAAGTTAAAAGTAATACTTCCAAGCCTACCGAAACTAATACTTAGCAAAAATACAATCTATCAAAGAAGATTGATTATCTTCCAATGCGCAACAGAGAGGAAATACAAAGAACTCCAGCAACTCGAGCAACTCGAGCGACTCCAGCAACTCGAGCAACTCCAGCAACTCGAGCAACTCCAGCGACTCGAGATAACAAATCTATCATACGCAGACATCGACCCCAAGAGCTTTGACGAGAAATCAATAGTTTATCTCGATCCTCCATATATAAATACTGCATCATATAAAGAGGATGGGATAAGCCACGATGATTTATATAAATGGATTGCGGGAATAGAAGTACCAGTATATCTATCAAGTTATGAGTCGCCACTCAAACCTGTAAAAGCGATGAATCACAGGACAACTTTATCAGCAGTACCACGAGAAAAAGAAAAGTCAGAAAGAACTGAATGGTTATTTTGGAATGGGAAAAGTATAATATAATCATGGACACTCAACAAACTACCACAGATCAGGAAAATATCAGGGACGAGAAGGGTAGATTTGTACCTGGCGTAAGTGGTAATCCAGGAGGAAGACCAAAGGACGATACCAAGATTACATACTGGTTAGAAAAGTATCTACAAGGTGTAAATCCTAAGAGCCCAGATGGTAAGAAAAGAATACAGGAGCTCGCAGAAAAACTTGCTGGTATGGCATATGGAGGCAATACTGTTGCTATGAGCATGGTATTGGACAGAATAGACGGCAAAGTCCCACAATCTACAGACATCACATCAGGTGGAAAACCAATAGAAAATCCTCTTATAATTTCCACCATAAAACCACGAGATGTTATATCTGAAACCCAAACAGAAGAAAGTAGTTGAACTGGGACAATACCAGTCTTATCACATGGTATAATGTCTTAATGATATTAAAATACTACCGTTGTGAACATTGTTCAAAATATGCACCATTAAAAAAGGGGGATAAGCCTAAAAAATACTGCAGTCGATCATGTAAAGAAAAAGCATATTATTATAGAAGAAAGAATAATGAACCTTACAGATACAACCTTCACGGTCTAAGTAGCCATCTATTATATTCAACCTGGGAAGAAATGATGGCACGATGTTATAACCCTAATCGTCCGAAATATAATAATTATGGTGGTAGAGGTATTATAGTTTGTGAGCGATGGCACAACGCAGAAAATTTTATAAAAGATATAGAAAAAATGCCAAAAGAAAATATAAATATGACTCTTGATAGAATTGATAATAATGGTAATTATTCACCAGATAATATAAGATGGGCAAGTCAAACAATGCAGAATTTCAATCAAAGGGTAAGACTAGATAATAGTAGTGGATATAAAGGTATAGGTTTTGATAAGTACAGAAAAAAATGGACTGCGAGACTTATGCTAAATGGTGTGATATTGTTACAAAAAAGATACCTTACGCTTCAAGAGGCTATTGATGCAAGAGAAATTGCATATAATAAATATGTTAAGTTTGAAAAAAAAACAAGTAAGAGCGGTAGAGCTAGCAAATGACCCAAGCATACATACGATAGTTTTAATCGGTAGCGTTGGAAGTGGAAAAACTGATGTTGCAGCGCACATTTCTATTTCTATTGCATACACTTTTCCAAAAACATACTGGACCGTATTTAGACAAAATCTTTCAACAGCCAAGAAAACAATAATCCCCTCATATCTAAACATGCTCGACATGATGAACTTTATTGAAGGTGAAGACTACAGACACGACAGGAGTCTAAACGAAATACAATTCTTACACAACAAATCAAAAATAGGCTTTATCGAGGCAGATGTAACCAAAGACAGACAAGGAAAGAAGATTAAAGGAATAAACGCATCGGGAAATCATATCGACGAGGCGGACGAGTTAGCGCAGATAATGTTCACGCAGGCAGTATCTAGGCGAGGAAGGTTCAATCATGCAGGTCAACCAAGCATCTCAATAGTTACCATGAACCCAAATGATACATACCTAAAACAAATGTACTACGACCCGTATCGAAGCGGGACATTACCCAAAGGAGTGGTCGTAGTCGAATTTGATATGTCCGACTCCTGGCAAACAAAGGATGATATAGATGCAATGATGCAAAACCCACGACCTTGGGTAGAGAGGTATATCAATAATCAGTGGGATTACTCGGACGATCAAGACTCCCTATTCAAATACCGCTACTTTGATGCAAGCATCACAGACAAGACAGATATAAATGACAAGAGATATATTGGCTACGATGTAGCACGATCTGGAAGCGATAGATCAATAATAGCCCTCTGGTGGGGAAAAACCTTAGTAGACATCCAGATTGTCAAAGATAAAACCGAAAGTATAACAACTGACGACCAGGCGCTAGAGCTTATAAAATACATGTCAAATAACGCAGTAATCCCTCAAAATATAGCGGTTGATGCAGTAGGTGTAGGAGTAGGAGTGGTCGATCACGCTAAATCAAAAGGGATACGATTTACAGAGTTTGTATCAGGAGGTAAGCCAACAGTCGACAAATACGATAACCTAAGGTCTCAAGTTATATTCGAATTTGCCCAAGGATTAGAAAAGGGAGAAATCAAAATCTATGAAGGTTGCCCCTTACGAAACGAACTTATAAGTGAAGCGATGTTACACACACACAAAATAAATGATAAGAAACTAGCAGTCGAACCAAAAGACAAAATAAAAGAAAGAACTGGTGGAGTCAGTCCTGATATAATGGACGCAGTAGTTATGGGACTTTATCCACAATTAAACATAAACCCAAAGCAGAATATCAATCGTATAATATATTAACGGTATACTATAATTCCTCTATATATTATGTCTATAATAACCAATCTCCGCAAGTGTCTCGCGAGTCTTCTGTATAAAAATACTATCTCACTTCCGAATGAATATCTAAAGTATGGTAATAAGCGAATGACCTCAGACTGGACTGAGGTGCTTATGTCTGATCAAGATCACTACACAGGCTACGGATATGCTTCAATCAGAAACAGAGCTAATGCAGTTGCCAAACTGGCAATAGAAAACGTAAGAGTAGATAGCGATAATCCCGATGCTACTCATCCGTACCTAGAATTGATTAAACATTCACAATCATATTCACAGCATACATTTTGGAGAGATATATCAACATATTTAGACCTCGAAGGTGTGTATTATCTTATGGCTATACGAGCCGTAGGTGAGGGGAGAGTAGGAAATGTACAAGAGTTCAAAATGCTCAATCCGTACTTTATTAAACGAGTATTAACGCCCGATAGATTATCAGTCGCAGGATATGTCGAAGCTAAGAAAGGAATGGTACGAGAAATCCCGAAAGAAATGATTATCGAGATTAAAGAACTAAATCCCTTTGATGAAGATAAACCATTCGCAATGACTGATGCAGCTAAAGATAGCCAATTCACATTAAAGACCGCAGGTGATTATCAAAGACACGCCATCAAAGGAAATATAAACGCTCCTGGAGTTCTATCAACTGATGTAATTCTCCCCGATACAGACTTCCAAAACTTCGTAGCCAGAGTAAGAAATCACACCAAAGGTGAGCCTATATTTGGTAATGGGGCTGGAGGAATAACATGGGAATCAATGACTCAGAACCTCAGAGATAGTGCTTTAGAGGTAGTAAATGAAATGAATCGAGATCAGTTGTTCGCAGTAGCAGGAGTATCTAAGACGATCATGGGTATCGAACAATCAGGTACTACAAGAGAAACAGCACGAGTACAAAAGGATTTGAATATAGAGGGACATTGTATTCCAAGAGTCCAACTGATTATCGATGCGCTTAATCTTGACTATTCAAGGAATAACCCTTCTCAGAAATCCTTAACTATCGTAGTTGATAATCCAAACGCTACTGATATTGATGCTGAAAAGAAAGAAGCAGAACTAGAGAAAATAGAGTTTGAACTATATAACAGCCTTATAGATAAAGGGTATACATCAGAACTAGCCTCTCAATATGTTATGGGTGAGATAGGATTAGACAAACTAGGCGAACCTACTAATAAACCTATTGAGCCAGAAGTAAAACCTGTAGATACAGAAAAACTAACCCAACAATTAAACGCTATGCAATCTCAAGGGATTATCGCCCAACAACAGGGAGCTTTGCAGAATGCCATAGTGAATATCGAGGGAAGGACTACAGCTCTTGTAATAAATAAACTAAGGAAGAAATACAGTAAAACATCAGTAAATGCCATCGAGGATGCAGACGAGATAACCGAGGCTGATATTATATCCAAATATGACAAGAAGGATTTATCGAACGAATTAGCACTTATAATTGCCATGTTCTATGGAATCATCTTTACCCTCCAAGGTGAAAAAGCCATGAAAGATAGAGCAAAGGAATACGGTCTTCCTGGAGACTTTAAACTTAATGAAGATATTAAGAAATACTTGAAAGAAGTAGCTGAAAAAGCATCCAAAGGTCATATAGATACAATTAGTAAAGACCTCTATGATATTGTAAGGAAAGATGCAATGTCAGGCAAATCACTAGAGGAAATCGTATCAAATATTAAAAGAGAGTATTCAGATGAAATAACTGAACAACGAGCTAAGACTATTGCAAGAACAGAAACAGAAAGAGCCTTCACACGAAGTCAATATGAAGCTGATAAACAATTCATCAAACAGAATAAATTAGAGGGGAGAGTATATAAGCAATGGGTGACTAGATCAGGTAACCCTTGTGCATTCTGTAAGGAATTAGAAAGCAGACCTCCTATTCCATTCAATGCGAACTTTGCGAGTCTTGGAGATCATCTCACTGTCGAAGGTAAAGAACTAGGGATAGGTTTTGAGGATGTACAGGCGGGGACGCTCCACCCAAACTGCGTACTACCAGATACAAGAATAATCTCGCCAGATGCGAAAAATATAATAAAAAGCTATTATTTAGGTGATGTAATTGAGCTTATGACTATTGGTGGTCGTACTCTCTCCGTTACCCCAAATCACATAATGCTTACAACGAGAGGATGGGTCTCTGCTAAGAACTTGAGAAAGACTGATAGCATAATCAGCTATGGCGGATGGGATGAAGTCTCTCATTTGGAGATTGACCCAGCAAACAATAATAGTCCAGCCACGATCGAACAGATATTTGCTACGGCGATCAAAAATAGCCCGATGATGCTTCGAAGTGTGCCAGTTACCCCCGAACACCTCAAGGGCGATGGAGCTTTCAGTCAAGGCAATATCGATATTATATCTGTCGACAGCCTTTTGAGCGGTAACCATGATACCTCTATTCATAAGAGCCTCAATAACTCTCTTCTCTGCGAGAGAGATGTTGCGAGTACCATTCCTCTCATTAAACAAGGCAATCTTGCATCTATGCTCATCGCTTTGGGTCTTACCTCTGACGGCATTGTGGGCGGCGATAGTCTTTCTAATCTTTTCAGCAGGGTCAATTTGAGTACTGAAGAGTTTACTAGCCTCTTTAATAGTGCGTCTTACAATTCCCGCCTTCAAAAGGCGAGTGGTGATAACACCTCTGGAGACTCCGAGACTATTAGCGAGCTTTTGTTCAGATTCTCCAGCTTGATAACGGAGGATCATATCGTTGATATTAAAACTACGAGCTACTCTGGGCATGTGTATGATATAAATAGTAATAGTACATTATACATCAACAATGGGCTTATAACAAGCAACTGTGCTTGTGAATACAAGATCATTATTGAACCTGCTAAAAACTATCTTGAAAAGAAAGAACAAGAACTCGAAGCCGAAAAGAAAAAGGTACAAATAGACCTACAAGATTTTCAAAAAGAAGTTACTGATATTCTTTCTAAACTATGAACCTAGAAGAAATCAAAACTAAGGTAGCTGAGATTAAACAAAAGGAAACAGAACTAAATATATCAAAGCAAGCACTTTCAATCTTACAGCCTCTCTATTTTGAGGCTAGTCAGTCAGTACAAGAAAAGGTAAGTAGTAATTCAATCGGACTTATTCAACAATCAGTCAACGAAGTAACAGAGGCTATCAAAAGCAAACTAGATTATACCGAGATAGTCAATAAACTAGATCGACAGATAGCAATACTGGAAGACTCAAAAGATATAGAGATAATGAACGAATTGAAAAGCCTAGTTACTAACATAAAAGACTTATCGTCTAAGTCTACATTCAACAATGAAGCAATAGTAAGAGTTTTCAATGAAAGTCTTAACAAAATCTCTAATCTACTCATATCTCAAAAAGAACTACCCAACAGTACTGAATACAAGCGATTGAACGGTAAAATAACTAAAGTCATAGAGAAGTATGACAAATACACCCTCAATCACTCATGGGCTTACAATAAAGAGGGAGAACTTATAAAGGTTACAACCACTAAAGATGAAATTGCATGAAATCCAACAAGCACTAGAGGCTCTAGGTATCTATAAGAAACTAGAAGAAATTAAAGTATCCGCACAAAAGAAAATCATACAAGCGGGAGGGATGATCTATCAGTCATTCATTAGTATGATAGATACTCCATCCTCTTATCAAGGAAACGCGGGTAAGGTAGTAAAAGTAAGAGCCGATGAAACAGGATTAGAGTTTTCTAGTAACTCAGGTACAGATTGGGGAGAGATTGGGGGTACTTTATCAAATCAAACTGATTTACAAACAGCCCTAAATGGTAAAGCAAACTCAATACATACTCATGTTGAAGCAGATATTACTAACCTAGACAAATATACTAAATCAGAAGTAGATATTAAATTAGAAGAAGCAAAACGATATACATTTTTGATGACATGACCCTAACAGAAAAAACAATTGCTCAAGTCAAACCAACGACTAAAGCAGCCGTATTCACCGCCACCGCTAAGACTATTATCAAGAACATAATCATTACCAATAATGGTGTGAGTGCTGCTGGTGCAACAATCTGGGCTGATAGTGATGGTACTAATGCAAACGATGAAAACCTAATCAATGGGTCATATCTATTACCTACAGGAGCAACAACAAGTAGAGATGTGTTTGTAGTTCTTGAAATAGGCGGTAGAATAACCGCAGAAGGTACGGGGGCTAGTGTTACAATTTCAGGAGCTGAACTTGTATAATATCCTTATGAACTATCATGCACTATTGAAATTGAAAAACAACCCTCACTATAGATTGAGCGATAAACAGAAAAGACAACTAGCGCAATATGAGAATGACCCTGTTGTTTTGTTTGGAATAGTTGAGAAACATGACAATACATTTGAACAGCATAAAGTCAAGGTTAGAAAGATTAGAACTATTTAACTATGGAAGATAAGAAAAATCAATATGGTATTCAACTAGAGAAAAACGCCTTCATAGATAAAGGTGATGGATATATAGACTTTCCTGGAGGTTTACCTATAACCGATGACAGCGAACAACGAAATGGGACAAAGTACGATATAAAGTCAATGGATATATCGGAGTATAAAGGCAATCTAACTGCTAATCACTCAATGAATATTCAAGAGATTATCGGAAAGGTAAAAGGTATTAAGAAACAGATAAATAAAGTCGTTATAGATGGGATACAGTTTGCAGTAAAAGAAAACGCTCTAGCTTTATACGCTTACAATATGCTAAAGGGTGGATACCTTACTGATTTTTCAATAGAAACATTTGGACCATGGCCTGATGATGAGGGTGTATATCACAATTCAAAACTAATCGGATTATCCGCAGTAGTTGTAGGGAATAACAGATCAGCAAGGATTAACGAAGTAGAACAGATCGCTCTGAACTCACTTGAGGAAGCAAAGAAGATAGGACTCGATACAAAAGAGATTGACAATCTCTGCTATAATAAGGCGAAAGTTATTAACAATTCCAATATCAATATGGAAGAAGACAAAAAACCAGTGGTAGAGCCAGTCGCGACACCTGCTCCAACCCTGACACCTCCCGTTGCAACCGCAGAGCAACTTGAGAAAATCGTGAAGAATGCAGTCGCTCCTTTTGCTGAAAAAGTAAAAGAATTAGAACAGAAAGTCTTTGACAATTCTGCCAAAGAACCAGCATTTAAGAAAGACGTAAAAGTCTCAAATGAACTTGGTAGTATGAGTTACAAACAGCGTCATGGCAAGCAGATTGGTTATGCTTGGGATATGTTGAAAAGCAATTCCGCAGAAGCAGGCCAAAAGCTCGCAGAGATCAACAAATTCCATCTTGAGAAACTTCAAGAGGCAGGTATTGTTGAGAACACGATTACCATCGCAGATATGGGTAACTTCGTTATATCACCTGAACTCTTGAGTGATATCGAAGGACACCGATCAGACTTCTCACCTCTTATCTCGAAACTTGACTATCGTGAGACTCTAAGTCTTCAGATGGCATGGCTTTCAAGAAGTGGTGATATTAGTATGACTGAAGTAGCGACATGTGATGACGGAGCTAATGGTAACTTGAAGCCAATCTCTGAATACACAGCAACGATCAACACGTCAAATCTGCACGAACTCGCAGCCGTTACACCTGTGTGTAATGCAGCGACTCGATTCCTCGCAGCCGATCTGCTCGCAGATGTAGCCGCAGGATACAGAAATGACTATGACCGAAAGCGCGCACAGCTTTACATTGCAAGATTACAGCAAGCCGTCAACTCGACTGGTAACGTTGTAACCTACGCGACCACAAGTGATGTGAACGCTCTCAAGTCATTCGTTGACACATGGGGTCTTATGACTGAAGAAATTGCCAATGGTACATTTATCTTCAATCAACGAACCTATGCAGAGTTGGTAAAGCGAATTGTTGGAGCAGGAATTAGTGGACCTCTCGCTGGCGTATTTACGACAGGAGATCAACCCATGCTTCTCGGACGACCATACGTGGTTGTACCAAACGAGTTGCTTCCTGATCTTAACACCGCAGGTACTAAGTCCTTCACAGTCGAAGGAGTCGCAGTCTCGATCAACCGAGCAGTATTCTATACCGATCTTTCTACCTTTACAGGCCGAACAAGTGGTGGTCTCATGTATGACCTTTCCACAGAAGCAGCGTATGAGGATGGACAAACGGTCAAGTCAGCTTTCCAAAGAAACGAACTCGTACTTCGAGGCTCGTTCTTCCGAGGTGGGGCTGTCAAGGATACCGACAAAGTTGTCGCAATGGGCGCACCTGGTGTTTCCTAATACAGAAACAACGAAGAACAGGGCGGGGGAAACCTCGCCTTGTTTTTTTTGTGATGTTGTATAATTTGACTATGGATATATCTACTTACGAGACCTTAACAGGTAAACAGGTATCTACAGCACAAGAAGACTACTATGAAGCTATAATTGCCAAGACTAAATCAATGTTAGAGAATATATTAGGCTATTCGTTAGATGCTCAGACCGCAGCTACTACAAGATTATTCCAATTCAATAAGAACGATAAGTACATAAGTATTGACCCATTTGAGACTATTACGAGTGTAAAGTTAGTCAACGATGATGAGGATGAATATACTTTCACTACCGATGATTATCGTATTCACACTCAATACGGAATTACTAAAGCATTACAACTTTGTAATACATGCTATCAATACTTCTGTTCATGTTATAACTGCGTACAATTAGAAGTAGTAGCGGAGTGGGAATGGGATACCTTACCGACTGATCTTCAATTACTCTGGGCTGATATGACAACTTATTACGCAGATCAGAAGAATAATATCAAATCTGAGACTTTAGGGACTCATTCGTATACTAAAGGAAATCTCAATCCTCCCGAGACTAAACGAGAGAACCTTATCATAATAGGCAAATATCAAGGCGGAAACGGGCAAGGTTTAATTATTCCTACACTATGATACTCAACTACCAAGACGAGGCAACGATCTATAAAGTAACCTCAGACGAGTACGGAAGGAAGAAAATAGTATCTGAAACTGAGACTATTCCTTGTATTTTCTTACAAGGAATTACCGTAGTACAAGCCGACAAGTCTGAGACTATAGACGCATACGCAGTCATGTATCCCGACCCTGAGAATAAGTTTGTCATAGATAACGCAAATAGACTAGAAGGGATGTTCGTGAAAATAGCCTTATTCGGAGTGAGTGATAGCGAGGCATGGTATAGGATAAGTAGTTGTACCGTAAACAGAGATCATTTACTATCAAATCAAATAGATAACATACTTTGTGTATTAACGAAATCAGCCCAATTATTAAACGTATCATGAGCTACACAGTCCAAGACTTTACACCACAGATTATTAACGACATGACTCAAAAAGCGAGTATATTCCTCCGACAATCAGCCGAAGAAATAGTACAAATATCAACTCCAAACACACCTATGAAAACAGGACAGTTGAGAAGAAGTGTACTCAAAGAGGTATTAGGTTTGAAAGGTAAAGTGCAATGGAATAAGGATTATGCAGCAAAAATGGAAACAGTGCAGTTCAAGAATTATACTACGCCATCGACAGGACCACATTTTGCTGAAAGTGCAGTCGATCAAGTAGCAAAAAAAACAGGTGGTATTGCTAAAAGTTCAGGACTTATATGAACATAACTCATCAATTCGCAACATACATGGCAACTCAAGGATACGGTACGTTAGGTACCAACCTATTTATAGGTGCAGTACCTATTGACGCTCCCGATGTATGTTGGTGGGTATCCGCTTCAGGAGGGTCTAATACTACAAGAAACAAGACGGGAGAGAGAATAAAACAATATCTTATTCAAGTATTCTACCGATCAATGGACGCTGAGGATGTGTACGAGAAAATGCAAGCATTTGAGGAAACCATTAACTCCAACGCATGCACAAGTTTAACTGGCTATGATACAATAGAGATGCAATGTATTACGTTTCCGACAGATCAAGATATTGATAGTGAGGAACGTACAAAAGGTTTGGCTCAGGTTACATTAACAATTTATTCATAAAATATGTCACTCGTTCGTGGACCCTTTTCGATAAAATGGGGAGATAACACAATTACAGATGTTGAGGAAGTCGCAATAGATCATGAAGTTACTAGTGATGAGTTTACAACTGTTCAAGGCACTACTCTTGAAATTGACGGAGCGTATAAAGTAAGTGCTACATTGACTCTTTTAGCCTCAGATATTCCCGCACTTTCAGCACTACTCCCTCAATACTTTGTAGCGAATGGTGGAGTGATGAGTACAGGCGAGACAGTAAATAACGCTACAGGAGCAATTGATATAAAAGCAGCCTCATGTGATGACTCTATCGTATACAACAATCTTGATATTACCTCATGTGGTAACCCAGGACAGGTATTAAGAATTGTAAATGCCCGAACTAGAATTGAGGGAATTGAACTAGACAACGTGATTAAGAAAGTAATGATCAAGTTTATCGGAGAGTCCGCTTCTGATGAAGCAACTGTCCAGATATTCAAATCAGGTACAATTAGTGTTGTTTCCTAACCTATGACACAAAAAATGCACAATCTTGATGACGTTAATGAGTATTTTGATTTTATTCTTAAGGGTAACACCTATCGCTTCCGTCAAATGACGATGGAAGAAATAGAGGGATTGAAAGAGATAGAAGGTGATGAGAAAAAAACAATGGCGTATCTATTTACTTTTGTTTCAAAGGTTACCGAGAATGCACCAGACTTTACCGAGGTTGCTAAAAAAATGGTAGCACCTCAATGGAAAAAGTTTGTTGAAATGCTCAAGACAGAGTTTTCAGGATGATATAATAAGGTGTGATCATCAAAGCACAAAAAACAACCGAAGAAAATACTGAGGCGGGCGAGGATATACTTGCCCGCTTTTGTTATCTCTATCCTTCCTATACCTTCATAGAAGCAAAAAAACTACCATATAACAGAGTCTTGAAAATGATTAAGGTTGCAAGAAAAGAACAAGCGTATGAGTGGTATAATTTACTCAGGATTGCAATGGCTCCACATGGTAAAAAAGGATCAGCATCAAACATTATTAGGGAATACAAAAAAATTATAGAAACATAATATGTCATCAATAGTTGGAGGAACAATTGTTTGGAACTTAGACGTAGATGCATCAAAGTTTAATGATGGATTAGAGAAGGCATCTAATAAAGCAAAAAATGCTGCAAAGGATGTTGGTGACTCTTCAAAGGAGATTAGTAAAAGTATAACTAGTTCATTTGATAAATCTGTTGACTCAAGTACTAAATTAGCCATAGGACTTGGAGCTATAGCGACTGCTGGAATTATATCTGCAACTAAAATGGTACAGTTGGCTGCTGATACAGAGATGCTTAGAACAAATATCGACGTACTAGCTGGTAGTACCGAAAAAGGAGTTGCACTATTCGAAGATCTATATGACTTCGCTGCAAGAACACCATTTGAGACTACAGATTTAGTACAAGCGACACAAACAATGTTAGGCTATGGAATATCAGTAGATGATGCGAAAGGATATTTACAGGTACTTGGTGATATTTCTCTAGGTAACAAAAATAAACTACAAGGTATTACATTCGCATTTTCTCAGATCATGGGAACGGGTAGGTTATTAGGACAGGACCTTCGACAACTAATAAGTAATGGATTTAATCCACTTACAGAAATATCTAAAATAACAGGCGAAACAATGCAGGAGTTAAAAGACAGAATGGAAGATGGTGGTATCAGTGCGGATGAGGTAGCAAAAGCATTTGAGTCTGCAACTAAAGAGGGTGGACTATTTTATAAAGGAATGGAAAAGGGATCGAAAACACTTACAGGTATATGGTCTACAATGATGGATGAGGTTAATACCTTTGTTAGAGGATTAGTTGGATTATCAAGAAAGGGTGAAGTCATAAAGGGAAGTTTTTTTGATAAACTAAAAAAGGTAATTATAGACTTTACTAAAACACTGAAGGATAACTTCCAACAAATAAAAGATACCCTTGGAAAGGTAGTAGATTTAGCTATACAAAACTTACCCATACTTACTGGAATAATAGTAGGTGCACTTACTCCTGCATTTATAGGACTCGCTACTTCGATTTGGGCAGCATTAGCACCATTGCTACCATTCATAGCCATAGGTGTTATATTGGCTTTAATAGTAGATGCAATTATCAAACAGCTTGGTGGATGGGACGAAGCAATGAGAGTAGTAAACAATACACTCAGAGGACTCGAACAAGTCTATAAAACATATCTTGAACCAGCATTGAAGGCTCTTTGGAAACAAATAACAGAAGAACTAATCCCAGAATTAAAACGTCTATGGTATCTTATAGAACCTGTCATAATACCAGTACTCAAGTTTCTTGCCACAGTTATATTAGGTCTTCTTGTTATTGCGATAGCTTTTCTTATAGAAGTATTCAAGTTGGTAACAAAACAAATAACAAAGAGTATTAAAGACTTCAACGACATGATCGTATTCTTCAAAAACTTTGGTGCAAGAGTAGAAGAATTTGGGAGAGAATTATATAGAACACTCATAGAGCCTTGGGTTAAGGCGGGTATTACTCTATGGGAGAACATAAAATGGATATGGAGAATGTGGACTGGACTATGGGATGATATGGTATCGTATGCAAAGTCAATACCAGATCGAATAGCCTCATTCATGTGGCGAGTATATGATAATATAATGCTTCCTTGGAGAAATGCAAGACGTGGTATAGAGGATTTAGCTAATGAAATAAGAAATGCTATCGATCGTATAAATCCCTTTCATCGTGAATCGCCCTCACTCGTAGATAATGTCATAGCAGGGGTAAAAGAGATCAAAAAACAATACGCAGGATTAACTTCAATCCAACTCCCAGCCATTTCATCACAGAGTATGCCATTAACTGATATAGAGAGTGAAACAGGACAGACATATTCTAAGAAAGATGTAACTGTAAACATTGGCGAAGTAAGAAACATGCAAGATATAGAAATGATCAGTCGTGAGATTGGGTATAGATTTTCTCTAATATGAAAAACATTTCACTTACAAACGGCACAGACGTATTCACATTTACTAACATAGGTAATGTCGAAGGATTTGAATATCCCGAAGCGAGGGTATCAGTTGAGGACGTAGCAGGTGATAAGTCTGCGATTTGGATAAACTCAAAAGCAGGGAGAAGGAGATTATCGTTTCAATCGGTAATCCCTTATACAAGTAGAACAGACCTACAAAAAGTCCTCCGATTAGGAGATGAAAAACTACTTAAGTTTACCACCTGTGATGATATTGCTTTACAAACTGATGTAGATGTAGAAAGATTTACCATGCCTTACAGACCAGGACGACAGATAGCCTTACTTGAACTAGTCTCGGCTGACTGGCGATTTGTAAGCCAAACCGAACACGAATATGAGACACCTGAGACCGTAATATCAGGAGGTATGGCAATCCCCGCAGAAGTACCATTTGATTTAGCAGGTGGAGAGGGAGCCGAGAACTACGGAGTGAATAACGCAGGAAACGATTACGCAGAGCCGATATTCCATATCAATGGACCCTTCCTGTCGTGTCTGGTAACAAACGTAACTACAGGCGAAACCTTTACGATAACAGATACTTTAGCAAGCGATGAGAGTATTGAAATCAATAGTCAGGATAAAACTATATTAAAGAATGAAACAGAGAACGCCTACAGTACAATGACATCGGGTAACTTTTGGAGATTAACTCCTGGATTTAACTATGTACAATTTACCGCAGTCGGAGAAGACGTAACAACTATTCTAACTATAAATTGGAGGGATTCATATATCGGCATCTAGCGTGATTGACTTTTATTAACCATTATGGATTGCTAGACGAAATAAAGAAAATTATGGCGAGAAAAGTCCTGTATGGAAAGGTGATAGTGTTGGCTATATGGGATTACATTATTGGGTTTATAAAAATTTAGGTAAGGCCAGACACTGTTCTAAAGATCTAAGTCATAACTCAAAAGTTTATCACTGGGCAAACATTTCAGGTGAGTACAAAAGAGAACTATCTGATTGGAGGCAACTTTGTCCTAAATGTAATCTAAATGATGGTGTCAAAATACATCCAAGATTTAAGCTATAATAGACATATATCTTATGATCTATCGAGTAGTAGTCAAATCAGGTACAGATACCATAGGCGAGTTTGAGGCTTTTACCAAATTAACTTTTGGCAAGAGATTAAATAACTATGGAACTTGTATTCTAACAATCCCTGTAAGTGAAGAGAAGGTAAACGAATTAGTAGCACTAAGAGAAAATACTGTTTGGATATATAGAGATGACATATTAGTTTGGTCAGGTGAGATGGCTATAAGAGCAGGAGAGTTAGATAGTAAAGGGTCAGGATTGATTGAACTTCACTCATTTACATGGTTTGAACAATTAAGAAATAGGTTTACAGAAAAAGAATTAGAATACGAACAAGTTGATGCAGGAGCAATAGCGTGGAATCTTATAGACAGAACTCAAGGTCAATATATTCAAACTGTCTCACCCGATACTCTACCCATAACTGCGAGTACAAGTAATGCAGTAGGGACAAAAGACTGGACTAACCCGAATAATATCAAAACCGCAGACAGTACTTCA
>Ga0247840_10003278_pt1 | contig 27590 bp, 33 predicted proteins | sample LaCruzMarch2015__FD_192404 | JGI IMG/M metagenome (GOLD analysis project Ga0247840, IMG submission 192404) | Freshwater microbial communities from meromictic Lake La Cruz, Castile-La Mancha, Spain - LaCruzMarch2015_17m | ecosystem: Environmental > Aquatic > Freshwater > Lake | place: Spain...
ACGAGAATGGATTTGCCGTCCCTGAACACCTGCAAACGCCCGTTGCCCCATTCCGCCACGATGACAAGGTTCTTGTAGAAGGCAACCCCGCACGGACAAAACATCTGCCCCGGCTCCTGGCCGTACCCGCGTCCCAGGGTCAAGAGGAGCGTGCCGTCCGTTTTGTATGCGACGACGCGGTGGTTCTCGTTGTCTGCGACGTAGAGCTCGTCCCTTTCTTGGTCTAACGCGATGCCGACGGGCTGATTGAGCTGGCCCTCTCCCAGGCTACGCGCGTGGCTGATGGTGATATCGCATTCAATCTTTTCAAATACCTTCACGCATCCGTTGTACCGGTCCACAACGAACAACTTGCCAGTACTGTTAGAGATGACCATGCCCTGTGGCATTTTGAAGTCTGCTGTCACAACGTCTCTGATGATGCCATTGGGGTATGTGATGATCAAGCTGTTGCTGGCCTGACACGAGACCACTCGGTTTTTGATCTTGCCCGTTGCGTGAGTTGTGAATCGGAACTCGGGCTCGGTGAATACGCTCATAGTTTCGCTAATGACAGCATGCAGCGTGCCTTTATAGGGATGGGGCGTTTTGTGTTCGATGGCTGTCAATACAGATAGCAGTGCACGCCCGCAACGCTGACAACGTGCAATACGGCGTGCAGGAGGTTTGCCTTTTCGGGCCAAATATGCTCGGCGATCCACAGGGCGAAGACGACAGCCGGAAAAAACACGACCCATGGCCTGTATTTTGGCGTGTCCCAGTCCAAACAGATTGCTAGGAACGCTGTGTGCGCGAAAACCGTGTCTATTTTGTGTAACACTGGATGGTCCGTGGTGTATCGCAGCACGCTGCAAATCGTCACCGCCAAGAACAAGTGGTGATACAGCGCCTGCCGCGCGTAGAAGGCGTGAATGTCTATGGTTGCAAAGAGCAGGGATGTATACACCAGCATTTGAATTTATTACAACTCATGGCGAGTCTGGGCAGATATGGTCTGGTTGTTTTTGGCTCCGCTGACTTGCAACCAATCAGCAGGAACAAGATCAAACGCGATTGTCTTGATCGCTTCGTGCATGTGAAGCATGTCTCTCGTAGCGTTGGCATTGCGCAGTCCAGTGAAATGCTGCGTCAAACAAGATATTGCGTTGCCTGTCTTAAACACACAGCAAAAAGTTGCGTAAAACGGGAAGACAGTAGTGACCAACATGAATGACGCCGTCAAGGAAAGAAGGTTGAGATGCGCATAAAACACAGGAACCAGCCCATGCCAAAAACCAAAGACAAGGGCATCAACAAAAAACTGCCAGTGAACATATAGTTCGACATATGCCTGTATGTGAGGTGGGAAGAGTGATGCCAACAAAGCAGCAAACGCCATCAAAGAACTTCAAATCTTTTTTTTTTAATTTTAATAAACATTCTATTTGCAGCAATTCTATTTACACCATCATTCTGCCCAGGCACACGCCTATCAGCAATGCGAGCAGCGCCATCAGCAGCGCCTCCAAGGCGGAGAACTGCGCTCTGTGACCGATCGCTTGAGGCCTATATTCGCTCGGCACGCGCGGTGCGTCGGATGGAACAACGCTTGGAACCACGGGTGCGGGAGGGCAGTAGGGCACAGCCGGGACACATGGTGCCGGTGGGCAGTACACGGCCTGGGGCGGTGGGTTGCTCGACGGCATAAGCACGATCGGAGCTGGCGCGGAACTCATGTAGACGGCCTGCATTTTTTCTCGTCCTGTAGAATTTCTTTTTAGGGGATTGCTCTAAATGCGGTTAATTTTATAATGTTTTAATTCTCTCCCTTAAATACGGAGGGAAATCCACAGAGTTGTTTTGTTTCCATTCACATGCAGCAGCCTGGAGCGAAGGACGTCGACCAGATCAACCAGCGGTTCGAACACGACAACATCCACCGGAAGACAGACGAGCTGAAAACAGTGATGGAGCAGATCCCTGACGCTATCAACGCGCTCGGCGCCATTATGTGCGATGTGTATCTCACCAAGGCGTTCACATTTACCAACTTCGCCAGGGTGGAAAAGATCATAGTGAATCTGCAAGACCAGATAAACTCGGTGTATCGCCAGCACAGGATGATTATGATTCGGAACATATCGATCAAAGCATTGCGTTTTCTTGAAAAGAATCCGGCCGAGTACTCGGCGCTGTGCCAAACCGAAGACATCAGTTGCATTGTGTTTGAGGTCGAGCGGCTGTGGAATTCGACCATCAATGCTGCTCTCAAATGCACCAACGCGGAGTGTCAGCGCAACTGCTTGACCGAGATGAGAAAACGCATCGCCACTATACGGAGCGAGACATTCAAACGGTTTCAGCGCGAGATAGACGACCTCATAAACACCACCGCCGCTGGCAAAAAGCGCGGACCGCCGGACGATCAGATGATGATGGCGCTGTCGCAACGCCCAAGACTGCTTGAGGGGGACCCCGTGTTACCACCAATGCAGACCACTGGATTTCAACCGGCAGCACAAGGAACCGCCTCGCCGTTCAGACCGCAACCAATCAGGCCGAATAATCCCATGCAGGCGAATGAGATGGAGCTGATCGGCCGGTGCTACAACTTTCTGAAGGCCACTCGCTTCTGGAGCAACGACGAGACCCACGTACCTCCGCCCACCTACACGGCGCTGGAGTCGGTGCTGATCGTCACCCACGCCCGCTCGCGGATCATCGCAGCACGGAACGACCCGAATCTGGACACCGTCGTCCTGACCGGGCTGCCGCTTCTCTTTCCCGAGAGCCAGCCAGAGCGAATGGTGCAGGTTACATCGTTTCAGCTGAAGAAGTTCCAGGAAGACGTGAATGCGCTCTGCTCGCGTTTGCTTATACACCCGTGATGGTGTAAATAATAAACGTGTGTTGTGTCGTGTCCTTGCCACTCGAAGTCGCAGTGTTGCATTCATTCACCTAAAAGCAAGTATATAAGAGTGTGGGAGCCATCAGCAGAAGAATGGAAGGCCGCACCCAAGCAAGTCGTTCGATGGCAGATCCTAGCTATTTGCCCACCGCCGGATTGACAGGCAATGGTGGGGGCACGTACACTGGCACGTCGGCTAGTCCGTTAGAAGCAGACTGGGAGAACATTTTCGGGCCTGCAGGACGCGACATCAAAACCGATAACCAGAGGAACAAGCGGCACCAGCGCTGGCATCTGCCGGACGTGCTGAAAGGGCCGAATCCGTACCTCACCGACCGCATTGATGGGCTCATCACTGACACCACCAGCTCCCCGTTCACGACCGTCATCCTGCCGTATAAGTTTCTTGAGAACCCAGACGGCAAGCTTAAGTGGAACGTGTGGAGTTACGATGAGGGCCTGTCGACCCGTGTGCCCTACGAGTCCGCCGCCCGCGTGCTTACGCAGACCAAGCGCTCGTATGCGGCATACGCCGTTCGGCACGGTTTGGCCATCGAGATGGAGCACAACTTTATGATGAGCGCCAAGGGCATGAGCGACTTCCAGAACCAAGTGAAGCAGCTGGTGGGGTCCATTCAGCAGTCGAACGACCTTGACGTGCACATTGCGTTGCTGCAGGCCCCGTCGTACCATCGCGAGTACATGGAAAAGTTCAACAGCGTCGACAAGACCCCGCAGCAGTTGGCGCGCGAGTATGTGGATCTGTTCGGCATGATGCAGAAGAACCCCAACTGCCTGGACATCCTCATCGAAGAGGCCAAGATGCAGCTTCGGCTCTGGGGAGCGCCCGAGCCCTCGTTCATGCTCTGCAACAGCAAGCTGACGTTCCAGCTGCAGATGACCCCGGAGCGCACCAACTACTTCACGCAGGGCATCGACGGCGTCCGCCGGTTGCGCGCGGGGCCCGAGCTCGGCACGTATCGGAACCTGTCGATCATCCACTCGCGCGCGTTCTCGATGGAGACCGGCTCCGTCCCCCGGGACATTATGCGCCGGCGCGTGCGTGTGGCCGAGTACTATCGCGTGCCGCCGCAGCCAGACAACAACTGGGAGCTCGAGCTGTACGACGAGTCGCGCGATAGCTGGTTCAAGCTTTCCCAGAACGAGCTGAACCGGTACGCCGACCTGTCGGGCAACTCCATGGGCGGGGACTACGCCATGCCGGGCATTGACGACCACAGCAAGTTTGTCTGGGACGACTTCATCACCACCATTATCGGTCTGGACAACACTCGCTTCCAGCTCAAGATGGTGGCCGAGCCCGACGCCGCCGTGACCACCGTGATCATGCCGCGGCTCATGCGCCCGGCCGACGATTTGAGCTGGGCCGCCTCCTTCAACGCGATCCTCACGGCACAGGGCAATGTGTATGCCGAGACCCACACCAGGAACGACCACCACCTGATCGTGCAGCAGTGCGAGGTCGCCAACATGTTTGTCCCGCGGCCGAACAGGACGGAGATGCAGGGGGTTGACTTCCCCATCGAGTCGCGCTTCATCCCGTTCTGGCTGTTCATGAATTCCGCGTTCCTGGACCAGACGTGCATGTTCCTCTGGACCCCCCTCCGCGTCGACCGCGACGTGCTGCGGAACAAGATCATCCCTTTCGTCTACGGCAGCAATTTCGCGCGGGTGCAGGCCGACTACGACCGCATCCCCATCGACGCCCGCATGAACATCTACCACACGGTGGCGTTCCTGGGCACGTCCCTCCGCTGGCACCCGGACGACGATGTGCGCGCCCACCTGGAGAAGATTTTCGCCGAGCGCAAGATTGGGGTGCACACGCTCCGCGCCGCCCTGACGCATTTCGTTCGCCGAGTGACCGACGACATTGGCTCGGAGCCGCTCCCGCAGAATCGCATCCAGCTCGGCAAGAAGCTCGACGACGTGTTCAGGGGCAACCGCTTCTGCCGCGCCAAGGAGGACCAGTGCGTCTACGACAAGTGGCCCGCGTCGCCCGCGAATTACCAGACCATCGCCCAGGCGGCCGGCGTCGCGGAGACCCACGGGTCGCTCGAGAATTACCTCATCGAGAAGAAGTTCGAGAACGAGCGCGAGGTGTACACGTGGAACGATCTGCCCAGCCCGATTCGCAGCAACGGCATCGAGGCCAACATCCACGAGCCCACCGTTCTCGACAGCTTCCTGTACGCGGCCATGCTTCGGATGATGACGGGCCCGGGCGACGAGCGCATGTGGCCGGACTTCTGGCCCCAGCTCAAGGCCAAGGGCTCCAACGACGCGGTGGAGTACGTGATCGTCCGCCCGGTGATCGAGCACAACATGCTCAGCGTGATCCTGGGCCGCGGCGGCGACGAGCTCGGCAACACCTTTTGGGGCCAGACGGAGCTCTCGTGCTACGACGACTCGATGCACGGCGTCTGGGGCATGAGTTACAAGTACCACGAGCGCGCGTTCGTGCACAACAACAAGCAACTTGTGCGGCTGTTCGATATCGCGTACGACGGTCTGAACGGCGGCAAGGACGACCGGCCCGTGGACTGGGCTGCCGAGGCACCGGGCGCTGACAAGCCCTTCGGCTCCAAGGTGGGCGACATGAGCGTTCCGTACAACGGCCCGTCCCTCATGGTGATGAAATTCAACGTCGACCCCAACAGCCGCGACTACGCGCGCAACTGGCCGTCGCCCATTCAGTTCCACGACAAGCTGGAGATGGATTCGCCCAAGCACGCCATCGATCCGGAGGGGCTGTTCTCCATCCAGGACCCCGAGTGGCGCGTGTTCAACCGGCCGACGTACCGCGAGCAGTACCGCAGCTACCTGTCGAGAATGCCGGACTTCTCGTACTACCATCAAACCCGAAAGCAGCCAGGGTACGCCGCCGTGGACTCCGAGACAACGCAGAACGCGCTCGCCTTCCAGGGCTCGTACCGCATCGTGCGGGGCCTGAATCGCGAGGAAATCCACGGCTCCGGGCACCATGGCCCCGACTACACGGGCGTCGCCATGCTCCGGGCGGGCAAGGGCACGCGGCCGATCACCCAGGCACCGACCATGATGCGAATTTGCTGAACAATAAACCTTTTTTTCCAAAACCTGCAATTGCGCCTTCGCCATACAAATGACGACGTGTCAGCCACGTGTCGGCGTTGAGTTCGCCATGCGCATACTGAAGCTTCCAGTTCCCGCTTACACGTACAGCCACCGCGCGCGCGCGTACGAGTTGTCCGGCTGCTTTACGTATTCCATCTCCGTGCGCGAACTCCCGACCGTACTCAACTGCTCCACCGCGATGGGCGTGCTCAGCGATAATCTCGAGCTCCTCAAGGTCGCCATGCGCGCTCCCGCCGTCGTGCTGATCCACGGGACGAAAACGAAGGCGCTGACCGTGGCCGGGGAGGAGCTGGAGTCCGTGCCGCCGATGGCCCGCGACGACAAGCAGATTCTCAGGCACTACGAGATGACGTGCGTGAACCTTACCTCCGAGATGGCGACGTACCGCCTCAGGACAGACGGGGTGCTCTCGCTGTCGTGGACGGGAGAGGTTAATTGCTTTACGTGCTACATCTGCCCGACGCTCACGACGTCCACGCTGGCCCGAAACCTGAAAATCCGGTCCAATGCGTTGAGAAAAACGCTGCGCGACAGGCGGGTGGTCGTGGCGATGGGGCCGGGGCAGGTGTGCGTGTACAGTTTGGAGACGCTGCTACCCAAGAATAAAACGAGTATTTAAGCCATGGAGAATAAAGTGTATACAGGTGTAAAGACGTTTAATTTCCGGATATAGAAACTGTGATAAAAAAGGACAGGAAGAGCTTTTTACCTTCTCAGCAACTCAACAACCGAACTGGAATGGCCGCTGACGCTGACACCAAAACGTTTATGGAGAGTTTCCAAGAGATCTTGCAGGAGATAAACCGCCCTCTAGATTCTGAAGAGGACGAAGAGGAAGAAGAGGAAGAGGCTGTTCAAGAGCCCACACCTAAAAAGCAGAAAACTTCTACTGCAGACCAGTTAACAAACGAGGAGGCGGTGAACATTACGTTTGCTGCATTCGACTTCTACATTCGTAAGTGTGATGATTCTGACTTTGGATGCATTGCTGGCGCGAAAGAGTACGGCAGACGCATATTCGAAAAGGCCCAGGAGTTCAAGGCGGAATACAAGGAGCGCTTCGACGCGAGCTCGGTTGTTGCAGCCTTTCAACAACTTGCTCAACGACCTTCGTTTTGACACAATTGATGTTATGGCTATTGTGCCGTTTGGGTATAAATAAAAACGTGTTTTCCAAAGAATAAAACAACTATTTAAGCCATTGAGAGAATAGTGCATATACAAATCACACAAACCATCGAAAAAAACCAATGCTCAACCTCACCGTATCCGCGACGGCGCGCAAGATGGCAAACACGTCGATGGATTTTGTGTGCACGGTGATCCGCACGTGGATGCGCAGATTCGCGGTGCCATTTTGGCTGCAGAAGCTGAAACCACCGCCCCCGTTTCACACGCGCGTAGCGACCCCGGCGCAGGAGGCGGTTGCCAAGTTTTTGCAATGCAAACCCCTCGGCGCGACCGTTTTCTGGACGCCGCCCGGCGCAGGGAAATCCACCGCGCTTGCAGCAAACAACGTGATGGTTGTTGACTTCAAACTCCTCCGCAACACCGGCGTCGGGGCGTGGTTTTCCAGCAAAGTGGGCTGGGACCAGGACCTGGGCGAGTTCTTCCCTCCCGATGGATTCGCGACCATCGCCCTCGACCACTTCGACCGCGCGATCGGCGCAGACAAAACGGATGCAAAGCGGCTGTTCACGAGCCTCACCGCAGACAGCACCCGATCAAAGACCTTCAACGTCCTCGTGTGCGTGAACGATCCAACCACCGCCCTCGATCTTTACCGCGACTCCGTCGACGTGAGACTGCTCGGCTCCTCATTCTGCGGTCGGTGCGCCCCCGAGCAACTTTCCGCACTCTTCCCGACCAACCCGCTCGCCATCGAGCTTGGCACCGTCGCGGGCACCATCGGCATCGCCGCAGACGTGGCAGCAAACCGCGGCACCGCTGACCTGCTCCGCCTGCACGCGGCAAGGATCGCCAGGGCGTGGGTGGATGGGGAGAATCTGCTTGCATCCTCGCGGTCAATATAAACCAATGTGGTCCTGGCTTCGTATATAAGCCATTGAGAATGAAGTGTATACAAGTGTAAAAGAGTTTTCACCGCATTTAGATTTGAAACCGTTTGCAAGCATAAGAAGCAACAACCTCTTTATCTGCAACCACTCTGCCCAGATGATTACACCCCCTGATTTCGCGACTTTCAAGCGCATTGGAGAACGGGTCGAGGAGGAGTTCGAGGAGTTTGCTGCCAAGGAAAAAATGGCAGAGATGCACAAATCTGGTGGATTTCATCAACGCGTCCTCAGCATCCTGGAGTTGTTTGATGTCCACACCATATATGCGGAAAATGTGCATATGGCACTCGATTTCAAGCACAACCCAGACGATGTCGTGTCCGAGAAACTTGGCGCCAACAGACGGTTTACCAAAGAGTACATTCCTCTGAAGCAACTCATTCTCCGTGTGCGCATCGGCTTGGCCCTTGACAAAGAGATTATCCGCATCGCCTGGGCGGAGCAGCGTGACAGGGCTAACAAGGAGTTCGAGGCGTTCGGAGCCGATGAGGAAGTTCTGCAGCCGGGCTCTGCCGCCAAGCGCGCGCGGACCGACGACGGCCCCGAGTAATGGCCCTGGGATCTGATGCTGTCAGTATATAAACCCCCGTGCGTGTACTGCATGACTATTTGCGCACAGTAGATCCCACTGACAGCGCAAGCACCAATACTCTAGCCAGGCCATATCCCTTCGAACCAACCCCGTTCCGCTTCCCACACATGGCTCCCATCCGCGTGACCACCATCATGGGCGGCATCTTCAACACGGACACTGCCAACGACGACCTCGCGACCGTGCTCCAGGCCGTGTTTGAGAAGCGCGTCAACGCGTGCTGCATCGTGCCCACAACCGTTTTCGACGGCGACTCCGCGTTCGTAGCGCGCAGGTACGGCTCCGGCTTCGTGGCCGTGTGTGGCAAGTGGCTCTTTTACGCGCAGTCTGGGAAATCGTGGTTCGCGCGGAAGATCGGCTCCGAAAGCCACATTTGCAGCCTGTTCGACCGAACGAAGCGCGAGCAGGCCCTCGAGGACCTCCAGCGTTTCGAAATGGACGGCCACGCGCGCGCTCCTCCGAAGAAGGCCGAGGCTGTGGCTCCACCGGCTCCGAAAGGGCCAGATATGGACGCACCGCCCGTCGCCACGCCCATTTACCGGGCACAACCGCCGCCGCCACCGACCGCGCCCCGCCGCGTCGAGACCCCCGCCCCCGTCCACCACCGCAACTTCCCTCCGGAGAGCATCTGGCCGGTGGTGATCGGGATCGTGATCGTCGTGTGCATGTGCCTGTTTTTCGGGTTTGTCGGACGGTCCAACACCGCGCCGTCGCAGATGGACACGATGATGCTGATGATGATGCGACAGAGCCACGAGCAGCGCCACGAGCGCGCGGCCGAGCTTCAGCAGATGCAGCAGCAGCGGGAACGGGAGCAGCGCGAACGCGAGGAGGCCAGGGAGCTCCGGCGCAAGCAGCACGAAGCCGACCTCGAGCTGAAGCGCGCCCAGCACGCGGTGGAAATGGAGCTTCGGCGCCAGCAGGACAAGGCCGAGCGCGAGGAGCGGCAGTCAGCAAGCACGCTCACAACGCTCATGCAGATGATGTCTCTGGGCGCAGGTGGCGACCGTGCCGATTACTTTCTCGGTGCCGCCACTGGACCCGCTGCCGTTGGACCCGCGCGCCGCGCTCCTTCTCAGGAACTGGCTCTGGTCCCTGTGCAGCAACCTCGCTCGACAATGGACACTTTGGTCTACGGCATCGTTATCCTGCTCGGCTCGCTGTTCACGGTGTGGAAGTGTGGCCAGTGCCTGTGCCCGGACGTCCGCGCCGCGGAGTACATGGAAGAGGAGCGATACGAGCAGGAGGAGCAGGCGCAGCATTACCAGGAGCAAACAATGCGCCCTCCCCCGCAGTTTCAACACTACGACAAATGGGGCAACACCGTGCATCGGCTCAAGTATGAGTAATAAAAAGACGTGATCTAGAATGCCATTTCCTTGTTTTATTCAAACAGCAATCGAGTCGCGCGTGGTCTCGTCCGCGATAACGCTCTGCGAGGCGGCAATGGCCTCAGCAAGCGCAGCCTCCGCGGCGGCCAGGCTCTCGGCGTACTGCTGCTGAATGGCCTTGTCCCGCGCGAGGCGAACCTCCAGCTGCTCGATGCGCTTCTCCACCACCTCCTTGCGCTGCTTGATCACGATGGGCGAAACCTTGGCAGGGGCCTTTTTCTTCTTTTGCACGCCGGGCTTCGTCGCGGGCTTGCAGCACTTCTTGCAGGGCTCGTCATCGTCCTCCTCCTCGTCCAGGTCGGCGTCGGTGATGTTGATCGCGTTGGTGTCAGTGGGCTCCTCGGATGGCATGTGGGTGTTATTCCTCGATGAGACGGACCGGCGTAAGCGCCTGCTGGCCGCATTTTTTTTCGTAGAGCCCGTCCCAAACTGCGGACGTGGCAGTTAGCTGCAGCAGCTCCGGGTACATGGGCCGGTGCGTGACGCGATCGAGCTCGTCCCAGCCACAGTTGTTGCAGTCGATGCGTTGCAGGGATCCGCGTGCATGGGCGGCGACCACGTCGCAAAATGCCATGACGGGCACGGGCCGGGGGTAGAACTCGCCGAACATGCTGTGGTTGCCGTCCAGGATGAGCGTGCGCAGGCCCCGGAAGCAGAAGGGGACCACGGCGCAGCGAATGTCGCTGAAATTGAAGTTGTTGTGCGAGAGGTCCAGCCAGGTGAGCGCCTCCGGAAAGCACGCGTCGTTGGCGAACGCCCTGTAGAGACCGCCCCCGCCGAGGAAGTTGCATCCCATCTCCAGCTTCTCCAACGTTGCCGGCAAGCGACCCTTCAGCAGCTGGTTCAGATCCGACGGGGTCATGTCCACGTTCTCGAGACACAGCGTGTGCATCAGGCCGAGGGCCGACACGTTCATGCGCTCGAAGACCTGCACGTCGTAGGTCGCCTGGTCCAGCGAAAAGTTGTCCCAGAAGCCGTGGAACTGGACCTCCCGGATGCTCTGCCGTGGCAGGCTGGCCAGCACGCTGATGGTCGCGGCGGAGCTCAGGTTGATGCGATGGCAGTTGAGCTTCTTCAGGTTGGCGGGCACGCGCCTGAACTGCGTAAGCCCCGTGATGCACGTCAGATCGAGCGTTTCCAGGTGCGGCAGCTTGTCCAGCGCCTTCCATATCGCGGCGTCGGCGTTGGCATCGAAGAACGCCATGAAGCGCAAGCTGATCTCCCGCGCCTGCGGCATGGCCTCCAAGGCGGTGGCGAGGGAATTGCACCCGTCCTGGCCCAGCACCATGTTGCTGATGTGAAACAGTCGCAGGGACGAGAACGACACCGTGGCCATTCGTGAGGCGAGCAGCGAGTGCGAGGTCGAATTCGACGGCGATAGCTCCTGATTTGAGCTGGTCCAGATGCTCAGGTACTGCAGGTGCGAGAATGAGGAATCGTACGCGTCCATGAGGCAGCGCGCGTTGCTGGAGTCAAACACCTTGAGACCGTTCACCCGAATGCGCTTCAGCAGCCGCATCTGCGTCGGCAGGCAGTTGATGTTGATCGTCTTGGAAACCACCACGCTTCTGGCACTGTGCTCCCAGTCCTTGCACACCCGCCGGCACAGCAGGATCGATTCGAAGGAGAGGTGCGGCGCGATGGCCGTGAAGAGATCCAGTGGCAACATTCGCGGCAGGTTTCCGGCACGGCAACAAAAGAGGGTTTCTTCCCTTACACCGGTATTTTTTTTTACGTTTATTAGCGCTCCTCCGCATTTAGAACAAAATTTATTTTTTACATTCCATGGAACTGACGCCCGACGGGCGCGTGCTCATCGATGAGAACTGCATCGCCACCGTGCTGTCCTCGTCCGTGCAATTCCTGAAAATGGGCGGTGGCGCATACAGGGCGCGCGTCGTGCAGCAGCTGGGCGAGCACCTGATCATCGCCGATCTGTTGGACAGGGAGTGTGCTGCCATCAGGATGCCCCGGTCGGGAAGCTCGCGGCACACCATGTTCGCGTCCTCGCTGCGGAGGGCCAGGCTCCCGCTGCACTCGCTGGTGATCCAGGCGCACCACGGGATCGCGGAATGCCAGTGTCCCGACCAGCAGATGCACGCCATTAAGCTGGCGATTATGAAATTCAAGCGAACCGTGGACGCACTGCAGCGCGCTGCGCCAAGGGGCCACATTCCGGGGCTGAGCGCGCTGTGCGTGTCGACCCACGCCATTGTGCGACGGATGCGGAACCCGTGCCACAGCAAGAAGAAATGGATTGCCGACCAGGCGAAATGGTGGGGTCACATAAAAGCGGTTCCCGCCAAACACGGATGTCGGAAACGCAGATCATCGAACTGTTCATGCGCTTCTGCTCCGACGCGAACCTTGACATGAAGCAGATAGGCGACTGCCTCGGCAAATACATACTGGTGTACCAGCGCAACATCAGCCACAAGCCCGCGTTCGACGTGCTCTACGGGGTGGGCAGACAGGCCAGGGCGTACATCAACTGGGACTACGTCGAGAGGCAGCTGTCCAAGATCGAATCGCCCCTGCACTGGATTGTTCTGCTCAGGTACATGGACTTCTCCACCGTCCCCCGCCACAGCCAGCGCATGCTTGTGGATTTGGAGAAGCACCTGCAGGCCGCGGGGATAGCGGACTCCGCCGGGCTGTGCTGCCAGTTCTTTCTGCTGAAAAACATGAATTACATCTCCGCCAAGAAGGGCGTCGCCCGACTGTTTGTCGAGAGCCAGGTCCCGTCCGCCGAGGAGAAGGCCATGGAGGCGCTCAGCCACGCGGCGGACTCGGCGTTCGACCTCAACGAAACCACCGCGGTGTTCTGCCACATCATCAACACGTGCACCATACGGACCGCGGAACTGGAGAAGCAGGTGCAGTTTATTCATCTGAGGAACGAGGAGCTGGTCGAGAACTTTCGGTTGAAAAGCCAGCTGCGGGCCTCCAGCACGCGTCCGAAGCTCAGGAGCAAGCTCAAGCAGCTGCGCAAGAGCGACGTGAACTCCGTCATGGACATGGACACGTTTGCGTCGTGGTGCCAGATCATTCGCTTTCCGACCGTGTTCGCGCTCCACACCAAGCACAGGCTGTACTTCCTCATGTCCCAGCTGCCGGAGCACGTGCCCAACCCGCACGAACACGTCTTCTCCGTGACCAACGACTCCTACGTCATGGATGCCCTTCGCAACGCCCACATTCAGAAGCCCGACCACACCATTTTGCACTCGGTCATATCGACCATGCGTCTTCAGGACGAGCCGTTCAAGGAGCTGCAGGACTTCAGGTGCGAGTGCATCAACGCCTTTCCCGTGGTTCAGCTCAACAGCATGCGGCTGAACGACCTGCTGCACCTGTACGTCTGCGCGTATCAGAGCCCGAGGGTGTGGAAGGAGATCTGGAAGCTTCTGATTCCGTTGCTCTCCCATCAGGTGATACGTGACGTCGAGGCGTTCACTACACGGAGACCCTTTAATTTTGTTGCGGTGCTTGGAATTTTAAACCAGTGATTAAAACCCCAAACGTTTTAAAACAAATTGCCCGAAATATACCGGCATTGGCCCGTTCGAAAAAAACAAAACAGCGTTTTGGGGGCGGTCGTCGTCTTGCTTTTGCCCTTCCATCAGAATGCCGCCCATTTCCATTACCAAGCAGAAGCGCATTGCATACTGGAAAAAGCACCAGTCGCTCTTGAAAATATGCAAAGAGATGTCAGAACTGTGCAACAGCAAAATTCTGGTGAGTGCAAGCCTCTTCATTATTCCTGGCTCCCAACTAAACATTCAAACTGGTTTGTGGGCAGTGCGTCATCCACACGCCGACGGAGGTCGAGAACGACGACAACATGCATCCCGAATTCAGGCAAACGCTTTCCTTCAACATGGCAGGGGATCAGAATGAACCAGACATCGTATTCTGCCTGCTGGGCAACACAGTGGTGTTCGATTCGTTCTCAGCCCCAAACGACGTTCGCGACCGCAACCTGGTCATCAACAACGTCAGCAAGAGCAACTTTCCCACCAGGGCATTCAATACCAAGTTCTCTGTGAACGTAAACGCGAAGGTCTCGGCCGTGTTGCATCCGGGGTCGGTTGCGGCGTATACCATAGTGGATAAGAAGACCAAGCAGATCGTCAAGGCCACCAACAAGCACCCGCAGTTACACGAAAAGGCCAAAAATACCAGCGCGGGTTCAAGTTCCAACAGCAAGGCCCGAGCGAGAAACCCGCAAATCAGTGGTATGGAGGCATTAACCGTGGCAGCACGGACGAGCTACGAGCGGATGCATGCAGCGGGAAGGCTCACAGACGTGGACGAGAGTTCTGCCAACGATTGCTCCCAGGAAACCACCAGCCCGAGCCCGCTCAACAACGCGGCAGAGAGTCGCAAGCGGCCTCGCGAGGAAGATGTGGTTGCAGTCCCCGCTGTCGTTCTGCCCCAGTCCTTTCGCATGGCCCCTCCGCCGCCGTCGTCGCAGATACTTACCGCCACGCCAATCGTCAGCCCATCGCCCAGGCCAGCGTTCGTACGCCCACCAGGTTTCGCGTTATGCTGACTGCCAGTGACCAACGGTGTGTTTTTAATAACGTATTCTCTCCCGCAGGAATCAGACCGCTCTTCTGCTCGAACTCCATGTACCAGGAGCGTCTCAAGAAAAGAATGCTTCTGGCCGAGCAGAATCGATTGCACGCGTCCTCGTCCATGATCTTCGCGTCGGCGGCGCAGAATTTGCCACCAGGCAGGAACTCGGACGAGATCATCCTCCTCTCGGGAATGGAGCGCCAGTCCAACGAGATCATTCCGTGCTTCGTGCCCCTGCAAAACATCCAGCGAAGCACCCCCGCCACGCCAAGGTGCAGCACAGACGAGCTGGAGGCGATCTCCTCGCTGGTGGGCCTGGGAGTGAAGTGATTGATTTGCTAATAAATTATGTCCAGTCTGCGCGCCATGAGTTCTCTCGTCCCAGCGACGACGTCACCGAGCTCTTTCTCTTGCAATCCATATCAGCCGTCAGGCACGTCAACGCGCGTCGCAGATATCCAGCCGCCCCGCGCCGGTCCTCCAGCAACAGAGAATGAAGCGCGCGCTGCACGTGGGTGTGAACTTCGTCCTGCTTGACCTCTGGCATATCTGCGACACAGGCCCCCAATAACAACTTATATACCCTGCAAAAAACCCGGACGTCAGCGGATTTACCCGCGGGTGTTTTATTATTCGCACGCCAGAAAAAAATGTTCGAGAGCCCGTGGCTGCAGCCGTACATTCCGCACTCCATCAACCACTCGGCGTACATTCTCGCGGACCACGTCGACTTCTGGGAGGAGGAAACCTTCCGCGACCCCGAAACCGGCTGGTACAGGCCCCGCGAGCTCACCTCGTTCCTGGAGAACGGAAGCGCAGCGGACAGGCGCCTGAAGCCGTTGTTTCGCCAGCTCCTGCAGGTGTACATGGACCTGGCCCTGCAGTCGTTCGACCACCCCGCCGGCGATCGATTCACGGAAATCCCGGGCTTCCACGACGCGCGCCGGTGCAACGTGCAGATCGCCGTCGCCAACATCAGGAACTGGTTCTTGGAAGACGCCGACACGGACGAAGAGGCGCGGCCGGGACGCAAACGCCAGCGAGAGGAGACGAGTGCGCCAGAGGGTGTTTGAATTGTATTGTGGACCGTCGGTTCGTGGCGGCTGGCGTATTCCACGGCGGGCTCTGGCCGCGACCGGCGGCGGGGCGATGGGTGGCGAGGAACGACGGGTGGAAGATGATGCCGGGGAGGGGGGATGCGTAAAAAGGCATCGGCGAGAGCGGTAAAGTCGATATATATTGGGCAGAGGGCAACGCGGCAGTATGGACCCGCCAAAGTTGGTTTTTAATATGGATTTTTTGCAATCTGTTCCAAGCAGGCCTCCTGATGGTACGTACACCAACCCACAAGGGAAAACAGTTAAATACTGGAGAGTTGAATCAAAAACGAATAACGACGATTCGTGCTGTTGTACTTGGGTGTCTGCTTTACAAAACCGCAGTTTCTAACCCATACGGAGGCTGTTAAACCCTGTCAGTACACATGTTCTCCAGCAGTCTCCGCCAGCTAGCGCTCGAGTGGTTTCAGTTCGAGCCCCCGGGCCCACAGTGCGACGACGTGGAAAGCCCGCAACCGGCCGGGGCGACGGACGAAAAATGTATATAACACTCTGGGAAGGGACGGGGAAATGGCAGGGAAGTACATGGTTACGTGGGATGACTTTGGTAAGCAAGCGCCAGACGCATCGGATGAGTCCCACAACAATTATGATAATGAATATGATCTGCAAGGGGACGACGCAAGGTGGAATTGTGTGTTGTATACTGAGTTGTATCAAAGGGGTGCCAATGGGAATTATGTTGGTGTGTGTGTGAATGGCGTAACATATGATTTAGAAAACGCTAGCAAGTGGACTATATCACTACAAACTCATCATCGAATTTTTGAATATCATCAAAAGTTTTTATTAGCAGTCGCTGCAGTTCAGCGCGCTCTGCACACCCACAACGGATCAGTTCTTCGCGTGGACCGATATGAACACAGCCCAAATTCAATTTACAAGGTTTACGTTCGAGGGGCGGCAGAGTTGGACGTAATAGTGGTGAGCATTGACGGCAATAACTGCATTCTGGAAAGGTTGGAAAACACTTCTGGCGTGGCCGTCGGCGGCAGCTTCCACCGCGCCATCAGCGTGGGAAACTTTTGCGAGTATTTGCGAAACAACTACCTTTCGGGCCGGCCCGTTGTGGACTAATTATTAAAGTTCTAAATCCGCTCCTGTAGAAGTTTCTTTTTTTCAGCCCCAATAAAAGAAAAACAATTTTCCGAAATCCACCAAAGAACATGCCCACCAACCTCATCTGCGACCACAGCGCCGACATGCTCTCGCTGATCTGCTCGGCCCGCTCCATGACCGTCCAAACGCTCGCCAAGCTGTGCCAGACCAGCAGCCAGTGCAGCAAGTACCTCCTCTCCGCCGACGGCGCCATCCACTGGTACAACGCCGCCAAGCGCGTGTGCGGACCGGACTACTGGCGCGACGCGACCCTGCCCGGCCAGCCGCACGCCTCGGATTTGCGCTACAACGCGATGCTGCGTCTGTGCCCGTGGGTGTCCGCGCCGAGGCGCATCGACGTCGAGAAGCAGTGCGACGAGGTCAAGCGCATCAGCGGCGACGAGGAGTGTCAGATTCACCACCTGGTCCTCCGGAAGCGAAGCAAGAACGCGGCGGACCCGTTCGTGGACGTGTACATGTCGGCCACCGAGAACTACGAGGACGAGCGTTTGGTCAAGGTGACGATGAACCCGCGGCCGTTTGGACCGAAGCCCACCACCTTCACCGCCAGCTCCATGTTCTGCACCGAGGAGACCATTCGCTACCCAAAAATGACCGACAGGGAGCGCGAGTACGCGGCCATGGCCCATCGGTTCCTCAGCCAGTACCCGTGCTTCCTGCAGAGCCGCCCCGTCACCCACGCGACCATGGTGCACGACGGCCTGGTGGCGGTGCACGTGTTCTACGAGATCTTCTTCTTCGCGACCGCGCCCGAGTTCCGCTTCCTGCGCATCCTGAGCACGCCGTACGAGATCCAGAGCCACACCGCCATCACGTTCGGCGTCGGCGAGTTCTGGGCCATCGGCTGCAGCCCGCGCATGCACGAGGGATTCGAGCTCTTTTACTATGGCCCGCGCCGCAACAAGCACACGCACGCCACCCCGCTCAGCATCAGGACCACCCCGGCGTTCTGGGCGGCGGAAGCGGGGGACGTTCGGGCAGCGGTTGCCATTTTTCGGCGACACGGTCGCAAGCTCGCCAAGCCGTGCCACCCCAACGTCACCACCATGCTGCACTACGCCACGCAGGCGAACCAACTCCACGCGGTGCGCGAGCTCGTCACCAGGTACAGGCTGCCCGTCGACCTCCACGACAACTCCAGCCACACGCCCATCAACATCGCCGCGAAGCACGGCCTGCAGGAGATGATGGACCTGCTCGTCGAGCTCGGCGCCAAGGGCAACTACAAGATATCGGGCAAGGGGCGCTGGCCAAAGGAGGAGCACGCCGTGTTCTTCATCGACGGGATTATTGCGGAGTGGTGATGGGAAAGTTTGATATATAAAGTTTGTGTGTGATGATTCGTGTCATATGAACCTTGCGGCGAGATGGGACGAGCTGAGCGACAGGGTGCAGAGGGTGATGGTGTTGCAGGCTGCGTTTAATAGAGGAAGAGGCCAACCACGTGGGAGAGGAAGAGGATATGCCCGTGGCAGAGGAGGGCCGTTACGTCGTATCGAAGTACCCGGCGGGAACGAAACCATACCAACCCCACAGGACCTTTCGTCGCTGGGAGTATACGGCCGACGGTCGTGGAGAGAGCCGATGCCCAGCGTACCGGGTGGGTATGTGCCTCCGTCAACAACAATCGATCGTGGCCCTGGCAGGATATCATTAGTGAGCGAAGAGCAGACTCCCGACAGCTGGTATTTGCTGACTTCGCTGATCGGCAGCACATACAACGGAACGTTTGACACTGATCATATTGATGAAATAACCAGGATGTGCAACGAAAACCAGCAGACGCGGCGAACCAATGAATGGGCCCTGGCGCGATACAGAAATTCTCGACCGCGCTTTGTCGGAGTTCAGACAGTTGACACTTGGCTTCCACATTTCGGTCCACACATGCCCGAGCTCATTTTTACGCTGGGCGTGGCTGTTGTCGCCAGAAGAAGGATTCACAGATACTACAGCGGTGCTGAGCGTGTAACTGAACCCGTTCGAACTCATTTAGAGCTTTGCAGTCAGCGAATTCATTCGTGTGATAGCTCCCTACACGCCCCTGGATATGACCCTATGTTCATGCGACAAACCATTGGCGAATTAGTTGGACAATATCTTTTCGTTTTTCGCAAGGAAACCACTCGCGGTCCCCATGCAGTTAACACGGGAACTGAGATACAAGCCATCTTCAACAGGAGTTTGCATGCCGAATACATTCCTGTGCAAGACATAACAGAATGTTTTGCAATTTTGGCTCAAATGCAGGACAATTTATTTAATGTGTATGGGAACAACCGAATGGATGGGAAGGAATTTGCAGAGGAGATATTTTTACTTGGATGCACGGCAGCAGCACGAGGGATCCTGTCGTATCTTAAAGGAACGCCAGAGAATACACCATTCCCTTACACAGACACCTTGGATCAACATTTTGGATCCTATAATCTCAGAACTGCTCTTCATCAGATGCGCGAGAATATGCCCGAGTTCAAGATCATGTGCCAAGGATTTCACACGATGCTCACCGGCATCATTCACGCACACGACGCCGATTGCCGATTCAAGTTCTTCAGATGCGGAACATTGCAAGCCAATGGAAACTATAGGTCGGGTATGTATGAGAAATACTTTGAAACCATTCGCTGGGAAGTGCTGCGCATGATGCTGGTTTTTTTTATTCGGTATAACGGAGCTATTGTAACTGCCAACCCCAACCCCATGCCATACCTAACCGCCAAGTTTCCACCTCCTATTTCCGCTAAAAAGAATCTTTTTTTAACCTGACCACAAATAGACAAAAATCTTTTTAGCACCAAGCATTCTTCCCATAAATAATGTCAAATTTTTATTACTCCAATACATCATGCAGCAGCCAACCCTCGAAGCGCTCACGTACTGGTCCGTGGACTCCCTCCGCCATCTCCTTATCCAAGACACCAGCAAAGAATGGCTCGTGCACCACCTCCGCGCCCACGCCCACCGCGTCGACCGCCTGACCCTGGGCTGCACGACCCGGTTCGACTTCCGCATGACCCGTTCGCGCGACCAGCGGACCCCGCTCAACAAGTGCATCCACTGGCAGGAGCGGCATCTGACCTCGAGCAAGTGCAGGCTGAAGAAACAACCTCGGTCGTACTGGGGCGTCGAGACCGCGCACGACATGTGGCGCAACTGCGACTACGACGGCTGCGTCCAGCACCTCGCCCAGTGCGTGCCGCGGTTTCGGTGGGCGGGTCGGGAGCTGCTCCACGCGGCGTGCACGATTGCGGACGCGTACGGGATCCTGGACGACATCGAGCAGCGCTTCAAGGCCATCGTGGACGCCATCGCCGAGCCCAACTTCGCGCACCCGAGCATGAACAGCACGCACCTGCACGTGAGCCAGGACGGACGCGCCGGGACCGGAGGCTCGTTCCACCTGTTCGCCAGCCACCTGGGCAGGATCTGCGACTGGAAGACCCGGGGCATGCCGCTGCCGAGCGCGAGCTGGGACGACAAGGGGGGCTTCTTCTGCTTCGCGAGGTGCAACCTGTACCAGCGCTGCGACGACATCTCCCCCGAGTTCCTGCTCAACATGGCGCTCGGCGGCTACGCGCTCGGACAGCTGCTGCCCAACGAGATCGAGAAGCTGCTCCACGCGCACGGCGGCTGGCGGAAGTTCAGCTGCGCGATGGCGATGCACCAGCGGGTCGGCGAGGCGGCGAAAATACGGGAGCTGGGGCCGGACGTGCTGAAAATGATTTTGGAGATGGTGTGATGCGTGTATATAAAGTTGTAAAGGATGGGGTGTGTGAATGAGCTTGGCCGATGCGTTGAGCAAGTTGACGGAGAGGTTGGATAGGGTGTTGGTGTTGCAATCTAGGTTTAGTACTGGCCATGGTAGTGGTGGATATGGTGGTGGTGGTGGATATAGCAGTGGTAGTGGCAGTGATAGCTCGCCAGGACTTTCAAGTAAATCTAGTAGAAAAAGAGCTGCAGGCGAAGAAGACGGTGTAGACAGACATCCATTCATTATACCATCACCACCCGGGCGCATTGCAGACAGGTTAGGAACACCAAGGCCATCGCCGCCATCGTCAGCTGGAAGTTCTCCTGCTAGCTCAGTTAGAGGTTCCCCTGCAGGTTCTCCTGCTTTGGGAGGCGCCGCAAGAGGTTCTCCTGCATTCGGCAGAGTTGGCGGCGTAGGAGGTTCCCCTGCAGCAGCGAGACCGCCCAGACCGCCGCCAGAGCCAGATGCAACCGTGGGAATGGAAATAATGGACGGAGACACACTCAATGGGTTTTTTGTGCATAGTACAGATGCCACTGCAATACCCCCAGAGGTGCTTGACAGCCTTCCTGTTAATTTTGAGAACGACTGGGCTCGAGAGTGGTACGACCCAGCCAGAGGACGATGCTTCGAACACCAAGCCCCTCTTGATCTGACCACAATAGCGTCGTATCTGAAAAGAATGAACGCCAAGATCTTGGAAGATATTATATTCATGGGGATTGCAATAAAAATCAGATGTATACTCAAAACATTCCAAGGTAATAAAAATTGGGATCATCCTGTTCGTGAGCTTCCTGCAAATGAAGACCAACAGAAAATTGATTTGGGCATTTGCAACTCTATTCTTCATCATTTCGATAGCACTGATCCGGAAAGTGCACATTTCGCACGAGAAGGCAAATATGGCAAATATGAAGACACAATGGTGAGAAGCTGGTGCACCATGTTAATTTCAAGGTATATCATCGGAGAAAGTGACGACGTAAGGGACTCCATGCGAATATCAAACGCCATGGGGATGCCACGTGATCGCAGAGGCCAATTAACAGTCAATGCTGTGATACGAGGTTTTCGTTATTTTCATGAACACGATCCACTATTAATGGATGAAATATTTGTTCTTGGATGTGCTGGAGTGTGCCGCGGTGTTGTAACATGTCTCCTTGCGTTACGCAGCCGTCATTTGATAAATCCCAATGGGCGCGGATCTGACGAAATACAGAAACACTTTAACCGACTGAATCTCCTTGATTTCAGGAATAAGCTTCAACGTAATTCTCACTATGCTGATCCCAGAAATGATCTTGACAAGTACTATCAGATGCTGTGTGGGATAGTGCATTGCAAAGACTTTGCATCACGAACACAAATTTTCCATAACGAGCGATACGACCGATTTTTTCCTGTTATAAGGTGGGAGGTGCTGAATTTAACACTGGCGTTCCTTGTGGAATACCGCGATGACACCATAGTTAATTACGAACTGCAGGCCCGGCTGCCGGGGATCCAACACATGGTCAAAGGACCGGCCCATTTTTTTGGTCTATTTCCAGAGCTTGCCACTCACAAAAAGATTTAAACTGGTTTGGCACCTATAAAACAATTTTTAATCTGTTCTCCCCAATCAAATGGACTTGAATGGTGATCGTGTACTGAACCCAAGACGCCACTTTCTATTGCCAGGAAGCGTGCTGATGCCTAGAAAGCGAACCCATCCTGCAATTACCAAATGGAATGTTCCAGCGCTCAGGGCTAATTACAGCGGCAATGCCATTGAGTATCATCTGGCAATACATTTGCGCAAAATCGCTGGCAAGACGACAGGATCGTGTGGATATGGAGAAGAATGGAAGTCAACATACATCAGCGACATCACAGAGCCTGAAATGCGGGCGTGCATCGAGGAACAACAGTCACACCTTGCCCCATTTACAAACACCAGCAGTCTCAGATCTGTTTTTGGTTTGGAAATCGCAAGAAAAATGTGGGACGAGAACAGGAAGGCAGAGTGTGTTGAGCATTTGGTGGAGCATTCACAGATACTGGCCTGGATGGCAAACGAACTGCAGTCCGGAGCGCAGCATCTAATGGATCTGGCTGGCAACAGGATGGAAGTTGAAGCATGGTACGAATCAATCATGGAAACAGTGCCACCAGAACCGCCGTCGGCGGAGCGCGCTGTGCATCTTCACATATCGGAGCACGCTGCAGGAGGTGGGGACGATGAAGTGTTTTATGAAAGATTGCTGCGGAGCTGCTACTGGTTGAGACGTGGCACCACGTACCCTACATGGTGGTATAAAGCCTTCAATATAGACAGGGCAGCGTTTTCATATGGACCAATGCCGTCATGTAATGATTGGCATCATCTTGTTGAGCGCACACAAAGAAATTGGGCGTACGTGTTGGCCCATGTGCTGTTCAAAGCGCACTGCCTCGAGCACTTCGTCGTCCCCGAGATCCACGCCATGCTGCACGAGCTCAACGGCTGGCGGAAGTGCGCGGCCGGCCTTGCGCTGCACGAGCGGGTGGGAAAGGACTCGGCGCTGTACGCGCTCGGGCCGGATGTGCTGCGGATGGTGCTGCGGTGGATGTGATGAGCGAGTTTTAATAAATGTGTGCCTATTCTGAATCGTATTCGACACTGTCTGATCTCCTTGTAACATGCACAGGCAAACTCGATTCACCGACTTGTTCCGGTGTCCAATTTCCAGATGCTGCCGCTGACATTCGCGCCATATCGTCTGTTATTTCTGTAAAAGCGCCAAGCATTATAAATCGTTGCATGTCACCAAGATCACTGGACGATAATCTCTCGAGCACGTAAGTTATGTCGTCCGGGTGAAGATTACCACGCCTGTCGTATTCTGTAAACGTTACAGTCACTTCTGGACTATCTTGAATAATACACACGTCCCCTCTCAAAGTATCTCCTGTTTCACTGCTAACGACATCAATTTTGAAGTAACTGTTGCTGTACTTGGTAACATGAACACAATCAAAAATATTGTATAGAGCAGGGTCCTGTGGTGCATTCGCATCATTATAATCATTATGCTGCAAACTTGCCAACCACAGCGCAATGGGGTTATTTCGAAATGCGTATAGTTCGTCGATTACATTGTCCCTAACAGTTCCAGCATATTCAAACACATCTCCCATAGCCCACATCGGTCTGATCATCATTTTAAAAACAATTCTGATGTAGCCGTCACAATCTATGCGCGCTCCTATTGGAAGGGCTTCATAATCAGCCAATGATTGAAACCCATCTTGCATGTACAGATACTGGTTGCCATCGAGGCTAGGGCCAATGCAACAATCAAATATGAACTCCTTAAATCCAGTGTCAATAAATGCAACCCTATAGTTTCCGTCAGGATGAAAACACTGCACACGAAATGTTGAGGCTCCGCGTTCCTTTTTATGCCACCCTTTTCCAAACAAGGGCGCGTTAAAACTCCGTGCAATCTCAGCCCGCAGCTCCAGCACGTCTGCAACGGCTCTTGGGGTATCTGCGACTGGCCCAATATTATCTGCATCGTCAATACCAGTTATTCTGCATACTGTATACGCCCGCGAGCTGCCACCGCGTTCTATCTTAAAGGTTGTCTCTGGGAAATCCATTTTTAGGATGAAGTACACAGGAGTTTGCTGTTCATAATCAGTTACCTCTTGTTCATCGGCACCACGCCCAGTTACCTCTTGTCCATCGGCACCACGCCCAGTAATCTTGCTGCGAATACCGCCAACCATATACTGACCGCCTCTCCAACGTTTCAGCAGCCACGCTCCTATGGCGTCAGTGTGCGCGTCTGTGCTTAACCCCGTCTGCAAAAACGTCATCGTCGGCGCCAGTCTGCGCTGCAGGGCCGCGAGGGAGGCGCTCAGCATCGGGCGCTGGTTGGCCCATGGTTTATATAAACTATTTCTTGCACCGCCCGCATATGTCCGCGCGCACGCTCGTTCTCGGGTGGGAAAGGACTCGGCGCTGTACGCGCTCGGGCCGGATGTGCTGCGGATGGTGCTGCGGTGGATGTGATGGTGTGTTGCGAATATAAATGAATTTTGCGCCACCAAAAACAAATGTGTCAAGTGGTTGTCGATTTTGGGAATGAAATTGAGATGCGCGCTCTGTACACGCAGCAGCGCAAACTGATTCCGATGCTCACAACGTTTGCTCTCGTATTCGCTGCTTTTTCTTTCGTGCTATCGTGGCCAAGATGGGCCGGGCAGCCGAGCGATAACACCGATTTGCTGTGCGCCGCGGGAGCTGTCATTCTTGCGCTTGGCGCGGAATACGAGAAGCGGAAGACGTTTGAAAGGTGGATGGAGAACATGCCGAAGGCTCCAAGGATTGCGGGGGATTGAGGCCGTGGCGCTGGTTGGCCCGTGATTTATATAAACTTTTTTTCACACCGCCCGCATATGTCCGCGCGCACGCTCGTTCTCGTGTCCACGGAAGCCGTCATGCTCAGCTTCTTTGCCGACCGCGCCGCGTCCAAGCCCGGCAGCATGATCAGCGACTTTCTCTGCACCGACGCGCACTTCAAGCTGGTCTGGATGGTCTACATCGTGCTGCACACCGCGGTCCTGGTCATCGACACCGCCAGCATGTACCAGCGCGCCGCGTTGGCTTTGTCGGCGATCGGCTGGCTCGCGCTCTTGATCGTAACCATCCGCGGCGACCGGCTGAGGCACTGCGTCGGCGTGGCCGTGTTCTGCACGGGGAACTTCCTCTTCGTCATTCTGGCCTGCGCCGAGTACGCGAGCCCGTGGAAGGAGATTCTGTCCATGCACATAGGCCTCAAGCTGATCATGGCGTTCACCTACGCCTACCTCGTCGTCACCGTCTCGGACCACGCCTACCTGCCCCAGCACACGCTGTTCGTGCTATCACAAGTCACCTACGCCGCCATGGTGCACTGGCCGCCGGTTGGTTAGAAATCGTTCATTGGAAACGTATCATGCAACGCCTTGACCTCGTCCCGCAGCGTGGTGTATGCCCACTTGAAATCAATTGTCTCCAGCAGGCAGAGCCCGTGAAGATGCGTGAAGAATATGATCCAGATGTTGACGTGAGAGGCACATAGGATATAGGGTCGCAGGATAACCCAGGCAACAAGCACAAGCACGGCACACAATGCAAAGCGAAAGGCCCAGGGCTGACCCCACGTCTCACAGAGCATGATTCCAGCATACCCCAAGCCAGTAATGATACCAGGAATCACTCCATGGGATGTGCACTGCGACACCGCCAACTCGGCAATGAACACAACCACCGGCAGCAAGTGCAGCAGGAAGCCTGTGCCACAGCCAAAATTATTCGTATTTCCATCGCTTCTTCCTGGGCACAGCAGCAACTCTTCTCAAAATCAGCACCCTACCTTTAAATCGCTTGAACAAGGCAGCGTTGTTGACCAGGATTATCTGGTTTTCGTCAACCACACCTTCGGCTGGCGAGGGCACGATTTCTCCGCCAAGCTCAGTCTTGGTCTGCTGGGACTTTATCATGATGAAAAGTGAGTCGAACCTTGTGTTAAATTCTACTTGCATCTTGTCGAATCTCGCATTTATTTCCTCTCTTAGTTCAGTAAACTCCTTCTTCGTATCGGTCTTGAACTCGTTGAACTCGCCTTTCGTGACCATTTGCTCGAGCCCAGCGTTGACCACCACGTCTGCCATTTCCAATTGTGAGGAAACCTTTTTTAGTAATAAACACCCAAACGCTGAAGAAGACACGTCGCCGACCGTTACAGCCGGCCCGCAGCGGTTGCACATTTTAAAACGGCAGGTGCACTGTTTTTTTTGTTTTTTTAGGACACGTAGTTTCCTGTTGTTCACCGTCCGCCAAAATGGTAAATGCCGCACCCCGCGCCCGCGCTGATCGACGCGAGCTGAGCGCGCTGTGTGTGCAGGAGACGGCTGGACGGGTCAAAAAAATGGAAATGTACCAAGACCAGAATCTGGTTGATGTTGCTAATGCATATGCTGCAGCTGAAGAACAGCTTGAAGAAGTTCAAGACACAGGGAAAACAGCAGGAGAAGTATACTTTGCTGTTTCAACTCTTCTGCCAGACCTCAAGAAAATTGGAGGAACCTCACGGACAGGAGTTAAACGAGTTCAAGAACTGTCCAGCTCTCCTGGAATACCCGAGCCCTACAAATGCATTGCCAGTATTGCAGTTGATGACTGGAGATTCTTTGAAAAAACCATTCACGAGTTTCTTAAGCATTCACGTGTATATCCAAACAGAGAGTTTTTTCTAATGTCTGACGACGATGTGGCCAAGCTCTGTGATCAGATACAAGGAAAATCCAAGCGTTCAAGCAAGGAAGAAACAAATTGGATTTATGCAATGGAAACTGTGTATCAGAAGCAGAATCTTCGCAAGCGCAAAGGTAACACATTTATTAACATAAACATATATATTATGTATGATTGATTGTATTGGCAGAAAGAGACAATGAAAAAGATCTGATGCCTGTTGGGGAGTTTGCTGATGCAACAACATCCACTGGGAAGTGTGCAGCATACAAGAACTCGGCTGTTGCTGCAGCAAAATACTATACTGAGGAAGAAATGGCTGCTGTCAAGGCTGAGGAACTGGATAAGGTGCGAGCAACACATGCAACAATGATTGAGAAACTGGATAAGGTGCAAGCAATAATGGTTCGCTACGGAGATCAGGTGAAAGTTCTTAACGAGATATTGAACACATCAGAAGCCAGATGCAAAGAGCTTGAAGCAGAGAAGGCTTTACGGGAACAATGCAACACCTGCAGCAAGCGTAGCGGGAAGCGCAAGAACAAGTACACGTCGCAGCAGTAGTTTGGTGTGTTCCTGCTAAGCAGCACTGCGCCAGGCGCGGGTGGTTTCTGCTATTAAAGCCTGTTTGTGTGAGCGTGTGTGCCATATGCGTGTGCTG